>Ga0325402_1006165_pt1 | contig 11311 bp, 5 predicted proteins | sample PopdelMetagenome_22_FD_207212 | JGI IMG/M metagenome (GOLD analysis project Ga0325402, IMG submission 207212) | Populus deltoides microbial communities from Bellville, Georgia, United States - Xylem-PdKOR-R3 | ecosystem: Host-associated > Plants > Phyllosphere > Stem > Wood/Secondary xylem...
AAGCTGCATATATCTCAAAGAATTCAGAACGATGTTTCATTAAATAAACCCAACAATAACGAGTATGATCATCAATAAAAGAAACATAATATCGAGACCCTCCTTTTGTGGCAACAGGAGAAGGTCCTCATACATCAGAATGAATCAAATCAAATGGTGAAGATGAAATAGAAATACTTTGATTAAAAGGTAAAGCAGAAAATTTTGCCAGTTTACATCCACTACAATCTGAAATGTCACAAGTTTTCAAATTTTCTAAAGCTCCTGTGGATGCCAAAAATCTCAAACGAGAAGATGAAACATGACCTAGACGGGAATGCCATAAATAAAAACTAGAAGATGAAAGACTCAAACGAAATGAAGACAAATCAACAGTAGTAGTAGCAGCGGCTGCAGCAGCAACTGACACTTTTAACTCATCCAAAATATATAGTCCATTCTCCCTACGGCCTGTCCCAATCAGCTTCTGAGACTGCAGATCTTGTACACAACAAAAAGAACCAGAAAAAATGACTAAATAATCACCAGAATCACATATTTGACCAACAGACGCAAGATTCAATTTGAGTTTTGGAATAAGATAAACATTAGGGAGAGACAAGTGAGGTGTGACAACAGAACCTGATACCATGTTGAAATAATTAAGCTCAAACACAAAAAAGATGCTAGAATTCTGAATAATATGTATATTATGAGTGCTTAGTCTTAACCTAAATACAAACAAAGTATATATAGGTTAAATTGAAAGTACTATTCTATCTTTAATAAATAAGACTAAATAAATATTATTTAACAGATAGCACTGCTGATAGGGTTATCTGACCATTGCCCTATTATTTTGGTGCAATTTCATGTATTCTTGGGGAAAAACCCATCTCGGTTTCAGCTGGTGGTTTCACTTTACATAACTTTCACGAGATTTTGCAGAATATGAGGGTAATTTGTTTGTAGTATGGAACCTGAAGGATTCAGAGTGGTTAAAATGTTCAAGTATTCTCAGGAACCTAAATACTCAGCTGAAGGAAGCCGAAATATATGTTAATGAACATGATGTAATTAGGGAATCCAAATTACTCCAGACGAATCGGATCCCTATCGGCAAGCCAATTCCAACCTATGGTCTGTGTCCATGAAGCTTTAGTCGTTATGGAGGCAAAAAAAAAAGAGTTAATTGGTGCCCTATTAAGAGACAGAAACACATCCTTTTTTAACCTGTTAATTTCATTTAGAGGAGGGCAAAACTCCATTGTCAGGAACCGCGGAGATGAAGTTGTTCTCACTCAGCCAGCAGAGATTAAAGCCAAAGTCGTCGGTTATTACTCAAATCTGTTTAGTAATAACCGATGGAATAGGCCTAATATCGGTTCAGATGGCTTCATGAGGCCTGATAGCAGGTCTGCAATGGAATTAGAAAATGAGGTTCCTTTAGAAAAAGGCATAGATGCTGTGTGGAGTTGTGATGGATCAAAGGCCCCTGCCCCTGGTTCGGACGGGTTTAATTTTGCCTTCTACAAAAAGGCATGGCATCTAGTTGGCGAAGAGATTTTTGACATGGTAGGTGGTGTTTTAAACTCTGGCCGTTGTTCCCCCTACAATAATCTACTTGCTACACACACATGAGCATATACTAGATTGGTAGCGTGCGCTTTTCCGTGCACCATTTTAATTTTTAAAAAAATATAAAAAAAAATATATTTAGATGATGTTAACATATTTTTTAAAAAATAATAATAATAATGACCCGAGACATAGACCCCACTAAATCCAATAAAATAGTTTCATTTAATTATATGATAAAAAAAAACAATGACAGTAAATAAATCAAATTTGAAAAAAAAACTGATAATGATGACCAAAGGAAAAGGAACAATTTTTCAAAAAGAAAGAAATTACAAAGCTTATTTTTCAAAATAAACAATGTCGAATAATGAAATTGAAAAAAAAATAAATGAAAAAATAATATCAGCACGTGTTAACTTTTAAAACTTGTGACCTGATTCACTAAATTGAAAACAGTTCATTTAAAAAATAATGAAACTTAATTCCTAACAAATTAAATGTGGAATGATAAAATTAAAAAGAAAAATACAATCTAAAATTTTGAATTAAAAAATAATTATGCTTTTATAATGCAAGAAGACCTGCTTCTCCTTAATTAATCTTACAATAACTAATAAACTTTATTAAAAAACCGTACTACTCTTGATAGCTAACTCATCATTTTTTAATTAGAATGGTAAATCGGTTATTATATTTTTGCAGTGAATAGCAAATCCTCCCACATCGAGCAATGTTTTTCCCTCCCTAATTATCTTTTGTTTATAAATGGTTCGATTGTTTCAAAAGTAATGGTGTAAAGTGAGCAGATGATCGGTAAGCAAAAAGAATGGTTTCAAATATAAATAATAATTAAAAAGCTATCACATTAATGGAAAGACTTCAAAAATCATAAGCATATAAAGATGTGTTTGGAGAATCTTACAATATGGTTCATGATTGAGGAAGACAATCGAGGTTCTAAAAAGCAAACTATAGTCCATTATCTGACAACTAAGACAAATATGGTGGAGCTTATATTTTTTATGATGACATTCCCTAGCATGATATATGTTAATAATGTTATGATAAAACATGTTTTTCTGAGTATATAGTTGTTGCTGTTGGACAACAACTATTCAAGAACTTTTTTATGTGCAAGATCTTAGATCATAGACGGGTGGTGTTAAAAATGATTTCTATAAAAAAGCTAACTCTAAACAATATGGTTCATGCTTACCCTCACCAAGAGAATTTAGTTTCTTGCTTGTTGTTGAGTAAAAAATGAGTTTAGGTTGGTTTTTGAATCTAGCATGTTTATCCTCACAAAGAGCTGGAGGTTTGTGGGTAAGGAATATTTATATGATTGATTATTTAAACTCAACGTTATGATTTTTATACCCAAAAACAAAAATACTGATAAGGCTTCTTTTTTATTTATTTAGTTGAGTCTTTTGATTTATGGCATAATTGTTTAGGTTATGTTAATTATTAAACATTTAAAAGAATTGGTAATTTGGGTTTACCGTTTAATTTCATATTGATAAAAGCCATAAATGTAAAATTTATGTATAACTCAAATTGACTAAGACACCTTTCTATTCTATAGACAAAATGAGTAAGCCTCTAGATTTAATTCACACTAACATTTATAATTTAAAATTCGTGTAAATTATAAGTAGTAAAAACTATTTTATTACTTTTATCAAGGATTTCACAGAATATTATTATAACTCAAGTGAAAAGAATTAAAAAAAAAATTATCTTCACTTAACCAACATTTTTTAGAGTTTTATGTAAAGTTGCGTTTAAGTCAAATGACATGCTAGTTATTGCATTATTGTATATTAGAAGGGACGAGTCATTAATAAAAAAGTCTATTACTCCCGTTGATATAAAATTTACAAAAAAAATAAAAATGCTTGAATCACTTTTTTGTTTTTTAAAAAAAGAAGACATTCGTGCATTGATCTGATTACATCATGCACTAAACATTATATATAAATAATATTTCTTCTATAAAAGTTTATTATCCTAACACCAACAGAGACTAATGGCACTCTCTGTGTATAACGTATGTGTGCCAATATATGGTCACATGCACCAACAGACTCTATCAGCCCATATGATATGGACAAGAACTTCCATTATTTCTGCGAGGAATTTGCATGCATGATACTGATTGCACATGTCCGTATTAACTTTTTTCTTTGTTTTTGTCTAAGATACTAAGATTTAATTTCCACTAGCTCGATTTTTGACTCACCCGAGTAGCACAAACAAAAAAGAAGAAGAAAAATTGGAGGAGCCACAAAACAATCATAATGATCAGGTTGAGAAGTGATACATCGCAATTCGGCCTGCTACCAGAAGATTTTCAGAATCAATAATCAGGTTTTTCAAGGAACAAGATCCATGTTTTCTTGCAGTAGAAATGGAATTGTGAAGTGATTGATTGAATTTTAAAAAGCTGGTTGCAACGCCATGATCTTCATTGGGATTGAATAAGATAGTAGAGGCAATGATGCTGCTTTCTTGAATGGTTATTTCCCAGAGAAGGTCAGACGTAAGAAATAGCAAGCAAATACATCATCTCCCTGATTATTCCTATAATGTGGGTATGTATGTGTGAATATATCAGTATTTGAAAGGATATGATAACTCGAAGGTCACTCACTAATTGGTGGTGACGTGAAGAGCACTATCCTGATGACAGGAAAGTCTTGAGAAAGCGGCCTGCCTCTTTCATGGTGGGGGAAAGGCGAGTTCAGTGAGGTTGCAAGTTGCCAACTTGGCTAATAAAGAAACAAAGAAAAAACAAAGTTAGATAACCGTGGGAGCTATAAAGCCCAGTTCTAGAGAAGGAATTGCTAGGTGGGGGTGGCCGGGTGGGGCTCACCGGAGAATATCTTTGCCTCAGTTTAGGTGTTTTCTTTAGTTATTCACCGGTTGTTTTTTTTTTTTTTTTTTTTTTTTGAGAAAACTAGTGGGTTTTGTTTTGGTTAAAAAAATAGCATAATTTATTAAAAATTTTAGAAAATAACCTGGGTTAAAAATATATTTAAAAAATAACATAGTTTGAATAAAATAACATTTCATAATATTGTTTTTTATACACAATCGTTATTTGAAATAACAATCGTATCTCAAAATATATTTTTTTACATAATCATTATTAGAAATAGTGCTTGTTTAATGAATATTTCAAAAAAAAAAAATTTACAAATTAATTAGCCTCAACAAAAATCAATCAAATATTTTTATTAAAATCCAATAGTCAAAAGTTGAGATTGAACATCCAATAGTGAAGAAAGAAAGAAGAGATAAAGTGATATCGTGTGAGAGAAAAATAAAAAAAATGAAAAAAAAAGAACAGATCACCAAGGACATACCAGGATTCTTTTTTCGACACACTCGGTACCATTAAAAAAATTTTAACGAAATGATTCTAACTATACCTTAAAAGAACACCAAAAAAAATTGTAATTAACCCTAAATAAAACCCCTAATAAGTTACAATCATATTTAGAATTATTTAGCGGTTAGAATTGTCTTATTTCCTTATGAAAAACTTGTTTTCGATGCAAATGTATTAATGGATTTGTGTAGCAATGTACTTGTTTGGACTATGCGATTCAATTGTTTGATAAAATGTCTTCAAAAGACATTGTAGACGTGGAGGCTTTATTTGAGAGGATCACACCAATTTATACCCAACCCTTCGATTTCTTGGGATTCAATTTGGGTCTCGAAAAACAAATTTTAATTTGCCATGAATTGCTTTGAAAAATAATTTGTTGTTCCTTTAGGTTTATAGCACAGGGGATATGATTGTCAACTACATGTTATTTATTTTGTAACGCAAACTAAGATACTATTTAATAATATGATAGTGATTATTTTTAAAAGTATTTTTTACTTGAAAATATATTAAAGTAATATTTTTTTATTTTTTAAAATTTATTTTTTACATCAAAAAATTAAAACTATATAAAAATAAAAATAAAAATTAAACAAAATTTTTAAAAAAGTTTTTGTGAAACGCTGGGAAGCGTTTCCAAATATCACCTAAATGAATAACAATTCTTTTGTATTGTATTATTGAAATTGAAAGTGATAAAATAAAAAATTCAAAACATAAAAATTAAATATATAGTTTTAAAAAATGAGGATTAATTAATTAGTGCTATTAAATTATAAAGAATAAGTTATAATTAACTTCAAAAAGGAAGCAAAGGCCTCAAAGTCAATGAAGGAGTAAAGTAATGGACAAAAAAGGCTAGCAAAAATAGGATATCATCTATAGGTTTGATTTGTTGATGCAATATGTCTATCTCTAAAGGACCTCGTCGATTTAACCCCACCATACCCCTAATTTAATTGGCGAAAAGAAGGTTTGTAGCTTCTATTTCCTTTTAGTGGATAGGTACTTCAGTGGTTGGTGCAAAGCGACGATTATTGGTGTGTGTGTGTGTGTGTACACTTTTCCAATTTAGTCCTACTGCTTTTGTTCGTTGTTCGTGCACACATAAATGTACAGATAATTAACAAAAAGTTAACTCCCCTGTGAAATGTATTTTTCGCTGTAAAGGGATATACTCAAGTTGATTGGGTGTGATTTGATATTTTAATAAATATAAAATATATTTTAAAAATTAAAAGTGATATGAATTAAGTTATGTCTGAATTTTATTTTAAAATATTTATTTATTAATTTTACGAGATTTGACATATCTTTTATACCGTACATTGAATCAAGCTAGAATTTTATAAGGAGATATTAGACACATAAAATTATATTGTGCTAAACTTTCAAGCCAATTGAATTTCATAAATATATTATTTAAATTAGTCAAACTTGTTTTTACTGTTTTGACAAATTCATTGACAAAGTGTTTTTGCTTGGTTATTTTCAGCCTTATTAGTCCAAACCCTATAATGAATTAATTTTGGACAAAAAAAAAAGATTAAATGAGTCTTATTTAAGCCATATACTTATGCATGGGCTTGAGCTATAAGTGTTTATGATGTGATTTTGATTCATTGAAGAATTTGAATCCTTTCTTTTCTATGATACGTGTGGCAGTTAGAGGCTCTATAAAGTATAAATACTTTTTTTTCAGTTGTCTTTTATTTATTTTAGTTCTCTTTAAGTTACAGAAGATTAGAAAGAATTTTTAACACTTAGTTTTTCTTTCTTAAATTATGTTTTTGGGTTGGGTTTATTAGCTAATACTCAAAGTTTGTTTGGGTGTAATTTATTAATTAGTTTTTAGTTATAACCCAAGGCTTGTTCGGATCTATACTTCTGGGTTTCTTAGTAGAGGTTTAGGGTCAATTTTATAAGTGCATCAATTTAGCCCACAAGAGTAGATCATTATGGTTTTTATTTTAAAAAGTATAAATATTCTTTGTAAGGACAAAATATTCAAACTTAATAATACTATTGCTACCAAATTCATTCAGCGTGTGTGAAAGAGATTCTGATATTCTTTGGTTCTCTAACGAACTAAATTAACTTATCAAAAATTAATTGGCTTCATGACGTCTTCCTTATACTTCTCGTTTGTGAATTGCTATTTGTAGGATAGGGTTCTTATTCCAATAAAGCTAGTGCCTTTTGGACAAGTTTCCATTGTGTCACACTCCTATCATACTTGTCGGCTTTTTGGGATTCGATGTCGATCTTGTTGTGAGATGTGTGGCCACGTGATCATGAAATTCTCGTCAAAAAGTGGTTGGCGTGTGTGGCATCTTCTGGCTGTCAAAAACTTCCTTCGGACATGTCGTTGGAATCTTTATGATGTCTCTTCCTATTGGGGCAGTGCATAATGTTGATGGTGGGGCAATTTGTCGCTAGCTATGCTTTCTTTCTTTTTTTTTCTCTCTTCCCCCTCAACATTCTGACCGATCATTCAAAATTTCAGAATTATCATCTTATTTATTTATATTTCAATTGTGATCCTTATTCTTTTGATTTCTAGTTTTTATTATTGGTCCTTTTGTAAAATTTTAATTGGTTTTCAATTTTATCATTCAATCTCAATTTGTGATATGCTATTTTTTTCAATTTGGTTCTTATTTTTTTGTTTTTAATTTTTGTTCTTGACCATTTTATAAAATTTTGACTTGTTTTCAATTTCATCATTCAATTTCAATTTATAATGTCATTTTTTTCTAATTTGATCCTCATTGTTTTGATTTTTTTGTCCTTTTGTTAAATTGATTTTTCTTTTCAATTTCACCATTCAATTAAAAATTTATTATTGTCCTTGAATTTATTTTTTATTTCAATTTTGATCCTCATTCTTTTAATTGCTATTTTTAAATCTTGGATCCTTTTGTATAATTGAAAAAAAATCTAATTTCATCCTTTAATATTCGATTTACTGTGAATTGGACTTTGTGGTTTTTTTAGATAAGATTTTTTCGGCCTAACGACCCGGGTCACGAGTTTGAAATTTAACGCGAGTTGATATATTTTTTTATTTCATCATTAGATTTTTTTTTTAAAAAAAAAACTTTATAATTTCTTTATTTTTTTCTATCGAGTTGATCCAAGCTGGCTTGACCTTTTTATAGGATCGCTTTCTTTAAAGAAATTTTAATTGTTTTTCAGTTCCATTCTTTGAATTTTTGTTCTTTTTAAAATTAATCTTTATTATTTTTCTTATTTTAATTTTTATTGAATTATCCTATTATCATCATATCTAGATTGCAAGGTTTGACAATAATAGTAGAGAATCTTAGTAGTGCTGATGACGGAGACAATTGAGAGGACATGTTAGGTAAGAATATTTTTAATTATCACTTTCATTATAACATATAATGTTGGGTATCAATTTGAGAACTAGGAATAGACTGTAATGTCCTTGATCAGTGACTATTAGAACATGACTGAAGATTTGGAAGAGTGCATGCATCACTCTCAAACATATGATTAACAACTTCCAATTAGGAGACCCCATGACTCAAGAGTAGCTCAATTAGGTCAGAGGAAAAATAGAAAACCCATGACTGTAATGATGTCATGTCGGCTCAGTTAGAGACCGATGCTGGCTCAGTTCCATGACCGATTGCCTGGTGTCGGCTCGAACCAAAGTATTCAGTACTTGAATAGCATGATGACATGAATGCGGCAGTATTCTTTCAATGAAGGGGAAAACAGGCACTCTCCTCTAAAGTCAACCATATTTTACATTTCAGTTTTTCATCATGTTTCCTGCCAAGCAATTCCACTTCTTTAACTTGCAAACTTTGACGGCAGCTAAATAAATTCCTTTTACGCAAATCCATTAAAGTCCACAAGACCAATTCCAAGTTCCAACAGGGAAATTTCAAGACGCGCATCAAGGTAGCAGTTTTCTCAAACACCAAAGGACTAAAACTAGGCAAAGCATCTAAATAAGTGAATGCATCACGAGCCATTAGAAACTATCAGATGCATATATCTCGACAACATAGACCAACATCAATATAAGTTTGCTCATGTCGACCAAGCATCAACCAAAACTTTTCACTTGATTTACTGGATCATATGAAAGAAAGCAAGCAACTTGTAGTTGTTCAAAGTGTTATAGCTGGATTTAGTAAATATGAAAGAAAGCACACGATCCAAGTATCTAAGAGAGCAATGCTCAAAAAAAGAGTACTATCAAATAGAGCATAATAATACCAATATTGCAAAACCAACTGAATGTACAAGGCAAATAATCAGAACCTGCAGTGAAAAAACCAGCGTATGTAACATTTCTAGAAATTTGATTTCCCATCAATGAGTTTTGGCATCAGAAATTAATCAACAAAAAGCGGTATAAGCAAAAATGTTACTAGAAGACAACTGCAAGGATTGAGAGGGATTTATATGAACAAGAACAAGAAGAGGCAGTGATCAAAGCTACTGGAGATGTGAATAAAGGTTAAGACTTTCTTGTAGACATTCATAAGCTGTAGATAACCATTTAGCCCCACCAACAAATATACTTTGCAATTCCAGTCTAACCTGACCCTACAATAACCACATATATAAAATTAAAATTTGAAATTGTGTCCCCAAAGAATTGTTGTGACCTTGTGCCGCAAATAATTGTGACACCGTATGGTGTACATTCTCCAAAAGTTAAACAAACTTCTACATCGATGCAGACCAGACAAGACCAGAGAACAAAAACAGGGCAAGAATAGTACAAGTAAAAGAGAAAAACCACTTTAAATACAATGCACACTCTTTGAAACATATCCTAATAGCAACAGGGTCTTTGATTCCAGAAAATAGCTCCACCCCATCAATCCATCACTTAACTAGAACTCATCAGCTCAAACCTTCACCCAGTACAACCAAATGACATGCTACTGTGCTGACCTATCTAGCCAATGGCTTGTGCTTAAGATTTAAAGTCCAGGCACCCTTGCCCTTCTTTCCACCTTTACTCATCAGGCGCATGCCTGTGTCATGCTTTAGTTGTTACTCTTTCTCTAAATACACCTGGTTGGGTAATTCCCATTAACTGATCATAACAATGAGATGCTATTATTTTGTTAAACCTCACCTCCCTTATCCCTTATTTTAAAACAAACATCATGTCAAACACTCTCTGTACTTCAAAAGCAATTAGGTCTTGAAAGCACAAGAGCGACTGGTCAATGTTCAATCACAATCATGTGGAATAATAATAGAGCTGTGCAGGGAATACAGTCCACAGCAAACAATGGTCGACTCAGAAATGCTGTCCAAGCATTACAAAAAGACCTCTATGGGGAAAACAGGCTTATTGAAGGATGAAAACTAAAACCTATATTTTACCATGCTCAAGGTTGAAATGTTTTTGTGAGCAAGTTAGATGAAGACATTAATACAAGGAAATAATGAATTCAAGCTGAAGAGACTAAACAGCATTAGACAAATTGGAGATGTACGTGGATTGCAAACAAACCTTGGAAGATGCTCTTCTAAGTTCCAACATCTTTCAAAAAATATAGCACATGTTTCCTTAACACAGGAATAATCAGAAGAACAAATTATATCTAGTTTTCTATTTACCTTCCTGGATAGCAGGTATGACAATAAAGCACAAACAGAACATTAACTATTGATTACAACAACAGGATAGCTGATAACATAATACAACCAGCAGTTGGTAATAACCAAACATCATGATCTAAAATTGAAACAGTTAAACACCATGAATCTTTCTTTCATTGTATAACACATGAAACAGTAAAAGAAATGCATTAGAATTCCTTCCCGAGAAGAATTGAACTTCAAAGCAACTGAGATTTAATCCACAACAGTACAAGTACATAAGAATTCTCTCCTAAACAACCTACATGCTAATTTTGGTGTCTGTAAACCTACCTCCTTTCATGATACAGCAGTCTTACATGTTACAGCTTTTGTTCAGGTGTCCAGTCAACTTGGGTCTGAACTTCACTACATCACCCAAGTAACATTTATCCAAGAAATTAAAATAATTGCAGTTGTTAAAGATTCTAATCTCAGTACAAGCTGCACAACTAGTAATGACTATCAACAAAACAAAATGATAACAAAAACAAAGAAAGTTGAATAAACAAGAAGACTACAACTTTTTAGACCTCTTGCACAAGCAGTGTACTTGATCATTTTCACAACTGAAGTTCCTGTGAATCACAGATAAGCCTCCTCAAAGAATGCACCAGCTTCTCATCAAACACAGAACTCCGCAAACAACAATGTTATCTCATGGACTATTGATCCCTCCATCTTGGACTTGAGACAGGGAAAAAACCTGAAGGT
>Ga0325402_1006169_pt1 | contig 11305 bp, 7 predicted proteins | sample PopdelMetagenome_22_FD_207212 | JGI IMG/M metagenome (GOLD analysis project Ga0325402, IMG submission 207212) | Populus deltoides microbial communities from Bellville, Georgia, United States - Xylem-PdKOR-R3 | ecosystem: Host-associated > Plants > Phyllosphere > Stem > Wood/Secondary xylem...
GCCATGAGTGTTGTTGTCTTTTTCTTTTTTAGAATACAATAAGATTATGTATATGATTTTAAAGATAAAAAAAAAATTAAGCCATTAAAAAAAGGATATTAACATCTTTTTCTCATATTTTGTTTTTGTAATTATTGGACTGGTTAAGGGTTGTAATGTAATGTACCATTTAATTTGTTATTTTTAAATGCAAAAAAGTTGCTGGAGATGCCATGTATTTTGAGCGACGCATACGGCGTCTCCCAGTGATGTAAAATGAGCTTTCGTCATGTCATTTGTTTCTTCTCTTTATCCTTTTCCTTTATTGGTGGCGGGCGGCATCTAAAAGTGGTTGGTTTGTCATCAATAACCCTTTCTTTTTCCCTTTAATTTCTCTCTCCTACCTTGGAAAATCAATTTTGATCCTTATTGTTGTTGGTGTTTCAGATTTAGTCATTTTTGTTTTGATTTTTGATTTGTGTCCTTTTTTGTTTTGAGAAAGTTTTATTTATTTTCAATTTAATCCTTCAATTCTCTCAAATCCTCCTTCGAATGAATGGGGAATTATTTGTAAATGAAAATTTTTCAATTTGGGCCTTCTACTTTTGATTCCTTATTTGTTTCCTTTGTTTTTTTTCAATGTTTTTATGGTTTTTAATTTTATCCCTCATATTAGGTTTTTTTTGTTTTTCAATAATATAATATTGATTTAAATTTTGTTATTTTTCTTTTGTTTTCTTATTTTTTTTCTTTTTTTTTTGTCAAAGTTTTTATGGTTTTTAATTTTATCCTTTAGATCAAGTTTATGTTTTTTGTTGTCTTAGTAGTAGTAGTAGTAGTAGTGAATAATTCTAAATTCTAATTTAGAATAATAAATTATAATAAATTCTAAATTATATTTTTTAATAAATTCTAAATGAATATAAATTTAAATTATATTCAAATAAAATGGAATAAAAAAATCAAATATATAAAAATATTATATAAATTAAATGTATTATATAAATCTAAATGTATTAGATGTAGTCTATTAATAAAATATATTTAATATTTTATTATAATAAGAATATATTAGATAGGTAATTGAAATATAATAGGAATGGTCCTGAAAATAATATCCGGCATTGCTATTCACATATAGGATTCAGGTAGTGTGTGTCAATATCAAGACAAAAAAAATACGAATATAGTTGAATAATAAAATTTCTCTTTGCTAAGAAGAAGACACAGTAATGGTAGCAATGTTGATGATGGTTATAATAATAATAATAACAATGGTGGTGGTGGTTGTCGTCGTCGTCGTAATAATAATAGTAGTAATAGTAGTAGTAGTAACGACACTAATAATAATAGTAATAACAATAATGATAATAATAATAAAATTGATAAAGAAAAAAACAACTAAAAAGATAGAAAGTTTCCTTGTAGCAACATGGACATCTCCTATTTACTATAATAATCAAGTGACATGTATGATCTTCCTAACAAAAAAAACACTTGCCTTGGATACATGTGTTTTTTTTTTACAAGGTTTATTAATCATGGTAGATCTAGTTAGTGGTATTTTTATCTAGTTAATATTTTCAATTACAGTAAAATAATAAAAATATCCACGAGGATAAAAGAATCAACACAACAGGGGCAAATGTGCGTTGAATCTAAAAAATGTAAGTAATTATAGTCAGGGGTATTTTGATCCGTTAGCTTTGATTGTTTTTGTTAATTCTATGTTTGACTAAGGGTGATAATGTAATTTAATATTTAAATAATATTTTTAAAATTAAAAAAACATTAGCACTTTAGGATTACTATGTACTTTAAACGGTGCATGTGATGACTATTAATGGTTAAAAATAGGTTTTTGTCGTATAATCTCTTTTTCTATTATTGGTAGAGCGAGTTGTGAAAAAAAAAATATTGGCTTAGCTTTAATTATTAGACATAATTTTTTATATCATTTTTTAATTTTATTTCAATGCATAGACATAATTTTTTTGTAAAATAAAAAATATTACAGTCCCACGGAGAAGCGCCGGGCACCAAAGCTAGTATAGAAGAAAAGAAGAACGAGGGCGGTGGCATTTTCTGTACTCCAGCTTTTGTGTTTTCTTAGCTGAACGAAACGAATCACGTGGCTAACGAAAGTACAGACCGCGTGCCCACGCACTACATAAACACGAAAACCATGCAGTGCCAGCTGTTTTAATCAGGAACGTCGTAAATTGAACATCAATCAAATCGAATCAACAGTAGTAGAAAAAAAGCAATAACAAGTGGAGTATGGTATATTTACTAGTATTTGTACACCAAGAAATACTCTACAATTTGACAGCAGGGAATCGTACGATTCCACGGAATCCGATAAGAACAAGCAGTGACATCCCATCATCACTTTCACTACAATATAGAAAACGTCCACTATCTGTACGGGCCACTTTATTTAGAAAATAGTTAAGATTACGGTAATGATGTTATTTAAATTGTTTTTTTATATATATTAAAATAATATACTTTTTTATTTTTTAAAAATTATTTTTAAAACTAGCTCAATAAAACGATTTAAAAATAAATAAATAAAAATATAACTTTTTAATTTTGTATAAAAATATTTTTAAAACATGAAAACAAATAAATTCTTGATATTAATACTCTTTGCTCCCTCCTCTTAGTTTGGGTGGGAGGTAGGATAGTTTTTTTCCAATGAAAATAATGTATATTTTACTTTTAAAATATGTGATTTGTAATTTAAAATAATTATATATTTAAAAGAAGCCACCACATCTCCCACCTAAACACACCTCAATACCTAAACACACCTCAATAAAAATAGGGAACTGATCTTTTTGTGTTCTGGAAAATTTAGCCTTTTTGATGAAGGTTATAATTCTGATGTTTAATTGCACTTTTAATTTTTGATTTTTTTGATTTTAAATATTTTTATATAGTTTTGATGTATTGATAAAAAAATAAAAATAAAAAAATATTATTTTAATATATTTTCAAACAAAAAATAATTTAAAAAACAATTTCAAAGACTTATAAATTAAATTGTAAGGAAGATAATGTTTTCTTTTTCAGTGATTTGAAATCTTCAAGTAAAAAAAAATCCGTTGGTTCAATCGTTGTTTCTGGTTCAAGTTTTTATTATTTTTTTTATTAATATGTTTTTTGCTTTAAATTAGAACTTAAATGGAAGGTCATATATATATATATTATTCCAATTATGAAATATTTTTTTTTTTTATCAATAATCATGCTTAGTGTTTTTTTTATATTAATTTTCAAATTATGAAATATTTTTTGAATTTAACTATTTTTTAAGTGCAAAATAAGATTTTTATACCGGTTAAAGCATGAAGGTGTTTGTGTCAAATCTTCATGTATCCAAACAATAGTTTCAGATGATAATCCTGAGGGATTGTTGTGATTTACTTAAAAAAAGAGAGAAAGAAAAAGCGAGGTGATGGCATGTTAATGGCCATCCATGGTTCCTTCACTTCACCATAGCTTTCGAGAGGGGGTGGTCCAACCAACCAACCACACCAGGCCTTTGAGTGGTCAGCTGGTCCAATCCCCAAGTCGGCCTAGATCGATCGTACCTAAACACCCCCACGTGCTAATAATCCATGTACGGACCCTGTATTTCGTGGATGATGAGGATTCCTTTTCAAGGCTCCTTGTTGCCAATCCCCTACTCACCCCTACCTTGGTTAATAATCTCTACGTATTAAAATTAATGGTAAATTAAAAAGACTAAGAAAATCTCCTAAACATAAAACCAAAAGTGCACAGACTTTCACAAGCACTGACCACTTATTTATTACTAGCATCTATCAATTAAAATTATGCTTACTAGACGGCACACTGGCAAAAACAAATGAGCTCTGAGCAAAACCAATCAGCCATTGATATTTGATGCTGAATTCGCAAGAGACACCTTGCTTAACACTCAACAGTACCTTTCTACGGGGTTATATTGCATCCAGTACCTTTCTGATCTAATTGGGTCGACGGACGGACTACGACGGAGGAACGATACCTCGTATGTACCTTTCTGAACACCTAAGAGAAATATCTACACCAACTTGAGCGTGGAAAACAGATTGTTGTGAAGGGGATCTGATATGTGCTCGACAAGGTTCTCAACGGGCCCTTTACCTGTCAAAGCTGCTTGGATGTAAAAGCCTAACCAGGCAACCATTGCTAGGCGCCCGTTCTTAATTTCTTTCACCTTCAACTCCTCAAAAGATACAGGGTCTTTGGAGAGGTTCAAGGGATCGAAGAGGATTCCCCCAGGGTAATTGATATCTCCTGGCAAATAAATTCCCAGAGGTTCCAAGGCCTCAATTCCACAGTATCTTGCATACTCCGGCCCAACCTGTTCACCAAAGAATTTAGATTCCAATACATTTACAATCCATCACTCATTTTGCAAGCCTGAGCCCAGAAAAGTTATGCATCACAGGTATCTTTATCATGAAATTAAAAGAGAAGGAAGCAAGGTGAGATCGAAGTGCTGCTTGCCAGAGTGGTTACCATTAGTATGGCTTGACAAAAAGCAATTACAAGCACTCCTTGGCCCCCGGCGAAGTGGAGTCCAGGGATGCCAAGGTAGTCCAGTGTATCCCCCTGGTAATAATTTGACGAAGCAAGAAGCAAAAGAAATAAATCAGCATGCTACTGCAGTGGACATACTCGCTCTTCACAAAGAGATAGTAAAGAAGTGAATGGTAGACTGACTCTTAGGATCAAAACTAACCAAGAATAGGGAATTAGGAATATCTTTAAACACGAATATCTCTTGAAGATTGATGCAAAGAGAGGGTTAATATACTAGCCTTAAGCTTTGAATAGCCAACTCGCCACCATACAGGCTCAATGAAATGAAAGACACCTGACAAATCCAATACTTCTGGAATCAGAGCACCGAGAGCAGCAAGCATAGCCCAGCGAGCATGAAGTATTTCAAAGCTGCACAAAAATGGAATCAAACTGAGCAAATGACTATTCAGTATTTGAAAAGAGAACTTTGTTTTGCTATGTTCATAAAAGAAAAAAATATTAAATACACGGTAAACATTTTAGAAACAGTTCGAACCAAATAAACCATTATAGGCATCCATATAAAGCTGAGGAATTAATTGCATATACTCAGATAACAATCTTCAGCATCAAGCTACGACGCCTTACTCCAGAAACATAAATGTTGCCCCTAGACTTGTTGTGGATGAAAATTTGACTTGAGTTTCAGATTGGCAATTGCGGAGGACATTGTCCCGTGCAATAGACCAAGAATGGCATGGCATGGCGACTAGCCCAGCATGCATATGATTGAGGATATAAAAGGACAGCAAATGGCATACTTGAAGTATCTCTGGAAAGCAACCGGATCCTCAGCTAGACCCGCAACATCAAAGCCATAATCCCCTGGCAGCTCTCCACTAAGATATGTTGGGTACTGGTACGAAATGGGACCGAGCCACCTAGGGCGCTCCTCTCCATACCAGAAGCTGAAAGTTCAAATTCTTCTTGTTGTCACATTGCAAATTCGCATTGATTGAAAATCAATTAACAGGGAACAATCAACAAAGCAAAAACATTAATCTGTACCGCATGCCTTTTAAACCTGCTACACGCAACCTATTCAATATTCTTGAAAGAAGATATTATACGAAAACCAAGTCCTGGGAAGGGAGGTGCTTTGCTGCTGCTACTACCAATAGTCAAGCAGCTCCTTGGTGGCAATTTAAGGCTGGTGGAACAAATGGTGTACAGAGGTGACTTCCAAAGTAATCAGAATACCTCGGGGATGAGAATTCTTGGGGAACAATAAATTACTTGAAGTAAATTTCCTTTCCACCATTCATCCATTTAATCTGTTCAAAGTTTATTATATTAACTTGTCTGTATTAATTATGATTAAAACAAGAAGAAGGGAAAAATGCTTACCCCGATCGAAATTACCTCTCTTTACGGGCCTTTTGGGCTAAAGCTTTGAACTTGGAAGATTGTTGAACGGCAAGTTTCTTCCTCTCTTCCAATCGCCTCTGGAGAGACTCTCCAAGTGGGCTATTGGCGATGGCTTTCACAGCCGTGAATGGAATTGCTGAGAATATCACCACTCCAGCAAGCTAATTCCAACAATTATATATAGATTCAACAACTAGATAAAAGAAATAATTATATATATCCGTGCCTAGATTGAAAGCAAAATTAATTAAGGATGTAGCATAGAGTGAGGGAAGCACGTACCTCTTGCCATGAAGCTTTGCAGATGGAAGCTGGTAGGCTGGTACTGTTACTGGAGTTGCTTCGAGATTTGGACAACAAGATGCGGGGGACTCTTTGATGGGCGAAGAAAGACGAGGAAGACGCAGAAAAGGAAGCTTGTGGATGCACTACTGCCACTGCCAGAGCCATGACCATCAGTGGTCTTTCTCCTTCAGCTCTTGCGATTGGATATTGAATCGAATGAATGGGTTATAATAGATAAAATAAAACAAAACAAAATACTAATAATGATGATGGACAGGCTTACACGTGGTCCGTGCGGAACTGGTCCACGTAGAATAATAACGAACTTGTCTTAGATACATTCTTAAATAAAAGATCCTAATAATAGAAATTAAATGCAATCATTTAGTTTCAATTAATGTCCGGTCTCACAGAACAGAGAAATGGAGCTCTAGCAGCAATAGTAGAAGAAAACCCCAGAATCGTTTCTAGTTCTTTCTGTCGCAAGCAGAGCCTCGAGCCGCTACTATACTGTAAGCACTCTCCAATCAATCTCTTTGGATTTTGCTTATATATGCGCTTTGTGATCTCCGATTCATCGAATGAATGAGCTTTGTTATTTTGGTTCAGATATAAATTATTTAGGAAGTTTAATTCGGAGAAAGACGAAAGATATTTGAAACCCCACCAGCAATTTTTGCCTTTTGTTTTTTCTTCCAGCAAATTTTATTATCGGATATCCTCAGTGCTGTTTCATTTGCTAAAAGTAGATGTCTATTTTGGACAATAAAAATAAAAATAAAAATAAAAATGGTGAAGTATGATCGGATTAACCTGTGACCGACTTGGATTGTATTGCATTGCCTTGCTAGCAACTACTATATTTGTTCATGGGGAAATATCCATGTATTAACGATGGAGGATATCGAGCTGTGTTTTCTGTTTCAGTATTTGTATGTTACAGTTGAGACAAAATGAGAAGATGGATCCGGCGAAGCTTCTGGACAGGAACTAAACCTGGAAGAGCCTTTTGACCAAAAAAAATAATGTTTTGTTGCAAGCATTTATTTACTAGCTAAAAATTGAAGGCTTAAACCCAAAACATTTCATTCACTTCCGACCTGGTGTTCATAACTTGGGTTTGTGGTCATCTAATTGGTGTTTTGGTTGCTTTCCTTTTTCGTTTTTAAGTTCCAGATTTGTACACACTTTTTGTTCACTCGTTTTTGTTTTCTTTATAGAGTGCTGGTTGTCTTCTGCCGGCTCTTCTTGAGATTGTTTTTAGAAGAGGATGTGTCCAAACTCCTCTTTGCCATTTCCATGGATCTCGAATGAAATTCTGATGAAACTGGAGAAGAAAGATTTGTCCCGGGAAAGGTTTTGTGATCTTTCATCACAGGAAATTGCCGAACTCATCTGTTTTCACAAGATGGACAGAACACTGCACATTTCATCCACCAATTCCCAAAGCTAAACCTTACAGCACATGTTCAGCCCATAATTCACACTGCGATGAGGGGTGAACCTACAGCATCACCAGACTTTCAATGGGTGGACAAGTTTCACGGATACACGGAGCCATTTTGGGATAATGATGTTGATTCTGTTCTTCATCACCAGTACTTTATGCTTAATGAGCAGTATATTGACAGGGACCACACGCTGAGTTTCACGGTGCCAATCTATGAGTATCGCCGCCTGTAGTGTCAGATAAATGGCTTGGTTCACAAACAATTTTAGTCTCTTTTAGGCATCCTATCTTGCCATAAAAGCATCTGCCTCCAACATAGTTGTTGGACCTGCAGCCTCTGCCCGTGACTGTGTTGAGAAATCCATCATATGAAGCTCTTCGTTGAGATTTTAAGCATTTTATTCCAGTGGTTCTTTGTAATACAGATGGCATTGTCAGAGTGTCATCTGTGCAGTGTATATTGCACATCTTAAAGAAATTGCAGGGAATGCTATCGTGATTAGGAGAGATTTTGGTAGAAATCTTGGCTTGCAGGTTGTTGAATTAACTGGGGAAACAAACATGAGCTTGAAGTTGCTCAAAAAAGGCTCGAGTATTCGTCAACACTCTGGCGAAATTAGATGCTTTATGCTGGAAACGGCATGAGCAACCAAGTATATTCATCAATTTAGTCTTTTTATCATCGGGGTCAAGGCAGCCTTCTTGGAGGTTATTGTCTCTAGGACGCAATACATTGCTAGTCGTATAGAGAACAAGATACAAATTGTGCCTTTGTCGTCTTCTCTTGCAAATGCCAATGATCTTGGGGAATGAATAAGAGCTACATTCCATTGTCTTTTCAATTTTCCTCTGAAAATAAACATTCAGGGTGTGGACATTGCCAATTTTGACCCAAGGTGTCAGCTATGATGAAACTGACATATTCTTCTATAGTCCATCATGCACAGAATGGAAAAAAATGTCGAGAGAAGCCAGAAAGCATTTACAACTCATTGCTGTAGATCTGATGGCATACTCGAGTGTGGGTGGTGGAGAGAAGCCGGCTTTTCTGCTGCGGTCTACTGAGGTATTAGAGCCTTTCATTCAAAAAATTCAGGAAGAAATGTTGAGAGCCACTTTGTACATAGAGTTGGCTACTTGCATGAGGGCTTGAGCAGCTTGGATCAAGTAGTTGTTTCCAACTGTTTAAAGCTGGGTGGATTCAGTTTTCTGTCATGTGTAGTTCAATGTGTTGGGTAGCGACTTTCTCGGCGCATTTGGTGGTTGTGATGGGAACTCGATGCTGTTACAAATCTTCTTCAGATGACAAGTCATGCTAGCAAGCTCTTCAAGATATCCCGGGAAAATGTGTCATCCTTCGCCACAAACCTCGTAGAGAATTCCACAAGAAATTCTTACATGAAGCGTTTCCACAGGAAACGCATTCGCACCATTTCCTACATGATAATTTTAATGCTGAAGTTATTGAGCACAAGCAGGATGCTATAGAGTTATGTCAGAGTCACCGGATGCTGTGTATATAGGAGGCTCACTCAGAATTCAAACTGCTAAAATCTCCTGGTAGGTAGTTAGAGGCATGTTTCTGATCACCTTTCGAAGCTTATTGAGAACACATGGAGTGATCTAGGAGCCGAGTAAATGCGTTGCTATCGGACCTCCTTTCTCCTCTGAACCATGGTAGGATAGCATCTTATTATTAAATCAGTTTTACTTGCTATTTAATGATAGAATCATGGCCGAAAATGCTTTTGCTTTATTAATACCACTACTATTTGTTTTCACGACACTCGTTAGTGGTTTTACTAGCGGCATCATGATCGAGTAGTATTCATCGATGAAGCTTGTAGTAGCTACGACAAAACCATCCTCGTAAACAAGATAAAGATAGTGATAGTAATAGCACAAATATAACTTTATTATTGTAAAAAAGTTGTTGCTGACTTAGCTTTTTGCAGCGGAGATGGGGGTTGTAATTTACAAGGAGGGGATCAGGGTAGTAATCAAGAAAGAGAGGCAAAACACTCGTATAGTTATTACAAAGCATACAACTACTTGAGAGAGAGAAGAGAAAAGTGATGATCGAGTCGGAGCTGATGAAGGTGGTGCTGGTGAGACGTAGCTGCATATATAATCAATCTTCGTAGATGCGACACTCGTCAGTCTCAGGATTGTCTTGACAATAATACTCGAGAGGATCCTGCTTCTCCAACCTGAGCCTGAAATCGGCCTTTGCTTGGCTCACCTCTTCCACCTCGTCCCATGCTACCTTGCACGCCACTGATGTCGCGTCTCCCTTGCATGCTTCCTTCGCTTCTATCACCTTTTTCTCTATCATCTCTGTCAGCAGCTGGTTCCTCACCAGCGTCCCTTTGAACCTTGCCACGCCTCCTCCGCCCCCTCCTATGCTTGCTTTCACCCTCATCGCTCTCATAGCCCTCTTACTAGTGTCCCTCCCAGTAGTCCTTATAGCAACAGGTCTTCTACTCAACAATTTGTCGCCAAAAGCATCAGATCTTAATGAGAAATTAGATGAAGACAGGATCAAGGAAAGAGATGCCATCTGTTAATTTCTCCTTCTTCTCCTCTCTAGCAAACAGAGCAGTCCTTATCCACCACGACTTCAAAACTAGAAAAAAAAAATTTAACAATATGAATGATTAGGGATATGAATGTAATTTCGTGCTTGATAGTTGATGATATACTTGGAGTCTTGGATATGCTTTTCATTGTTGAATTACCAAAACAGCCCTCCCTGCACCTGCACGACGCCCACCACTCTCGGTGGTCATTAATAATGGTCTCCGTCTCACTTTCCACGAGCGGCGTGGATTGCATGAGGGCCTTTTTGCCTAGCTTGAAGATCAAGTAAGGTGGCAGGATTTGCTTTTCCAAGCGCGTGAACGGTATAGATTTATTTGGAGATCTCAAGAAAGCATTCATTGTTTTGCTCGCCTTATGACGCGACATTCAGCAAGTAGCTCTCAGACATTATCCACAGCCAACCAACTTCTTCATGGAGTGATAAGTACAGGGAAAACAAAAATGCCCATCTCTCTTGTATTTGCTGTTATCACCATTCATGGAGTGATAATTAGTACAAGAAGAAGAAGAAACAGAGTCCATCTCTTGTCTTTTCTGTTATCACCACTTCACAGTATGCTTGCGATTGTTAGTTATTTGAAGTGAAACATGTTTTATGTTTTTTTAATAAATAAGTGAGAATAATATAAATATCTTGAAATAATATAAATTTACTTTAAAAACTATTTTTTCTAAAATTATGAAACGCCATGTAAAGTTTAAATGAACTCCATGATGCATCGTCCAACCCGTGAGAACGCTCCCCCACTTTTAAATTTCCGGGGCGCCTATGCCCAAAAACTCCCTTCGGTATCATTAAATTATATATATAAATAATAATAAAAAAAACTAAAAGGTCTCGGTGTTTTCGTGCAAGCAGAAATACTGTGTATTCAGATAGTGTATTATCGATTATTTTATCATTTACTGCACTTAACAATTGACCTGGGAACATAGGCAAGGTCGTTTTCGCAAGGAGATCCAAATGTTATTTGTTAATTCATTGAGGATAATTTAATCGTTTATTGTTTTTTTATGTAT
>Ga0325402_1006172_pt1 | contig 11303 bp, 5 predicted proteins | sample PopdelMetagenome_22_FD_207212 | JGI IMG/M metagenome (GOLD analysis project Ga0325402, IMG submission 207212) | Populus deltoides microbial communities from Bellville, Georgia, United States - Xylem-PdKOR-R3 | ecosystem: Host-associated > Plants > Phyllosphere > Stem > Wood/Secondary xylem...
CTGGTTGGCACCCGCATTTCTTGCTTGCTTTTGCACATGGTGGCCCTCGTGCCTGGGACCAAGGTTGTCACTTTTGTTTTGTTTAGATAATGGGCATGCTTCGTATTAGTTTAAAAAATAAAATAAACTAGAATAGATTTTATCTCGCTTGTAATATTAACATGTTTTGGAAATTCAGTTTTAATTCTGGTCAAATGTTCTGGTTCTATTTTGGCAGTTCCATTTCGGTCGAATAATGGTTTTTTTTTTTTTTAAATACTATCTAGGTTATATCTCTTTTTAATTTCAACTTAATCGTTTGATTGGGCTAATATTTTAAATTTTTTATCCATGTTATAAAATATCTTTTAATATGATCATTTGACCGGGCTAAAAATTTACGAGAAATTTCTTTATATTTTGTTATATTTTTAGCTAAAATTTTAGGGTAATCAGAGTTTAAAAAGTCTTACGAGATTGATTATAACATTTTTATAATTTTATTTAGAACGATAATTTTTTTGTCTTTTATTTAGATTAATTTTTTTTTTAATTTCATCATTTAACAATGATTTTATTGGCAATTAAGCTTCATAATTTTATTTTATATAGGTTTCATGATCTCATGATTCAGGTTATAAATTTATAAAGTTAACCTAGATTGACTTAGGCCGACCTAATATATTGTCGTCTCAACATTATTTTTTTTAAAAAAAACATTATCTTGAAATTTTTTAAGTCAAACAATATTTTTACCGGCCAGTCAAGTTATCTTTGGACTCGTCAAGTAGATCAGGTCATATCGATTCAACTCTTATTTTTTTTTTACTTTTATTTAAAATTTAAATTGCATAATTTCAAGTTAGTTTATTTTTGAATTTGAATTGAAATTATGTTTGTTGAATTAATGTCCTTGTTATTTATTTTAATGCATGATGAATATAAAGTGCTATTTTTCGTGTTTCATTGAATGGACGATAACAACACTCCCATGAATAAAGCCAATACCAAATTGTGTCGAGTAGAGTACCTTTCAAGCAAAAAATCAAGAAGCCAAACTTACTTGTTGAAATCACATCAATTGGCTAACTAATATTTGTTCTATCTCGTTTACTGTCCACTTTCTAAAAAGACAAACCAGTGGTTCTTCAGTCCCATCACACCGTCCAATTACATGTAGATGTAAAGGCTCAACAATTTAGATCAAAGGATGAAATATATAGATATTCATGCCTGCCGTCCAGCTATGTGAACAAATCGACCAATCATCTGTTCTTTTTCGCCATGGATACTTTCTCAGAATTGGTTACTTTTGAGAGTTAGAAATTAAAAAAAAAAGAAAAAAATTATCTTCTTTCATGCCTCTTCACATCAGTTATGTCTTTATATATACAAATAGAAAAAAAAACGGTTATTCTTTTAATAATTTCTCTAAATATTTAAATAAAATTCATTTTTTATGTACATACTAGACCTAACCCAATAACTAATATTTATTAATATAAAAAAAAACTTTTTTTTATTTTTTTATGATTACAGAAACTGAGTCAAAAATCCTACTCTACGTTAAGAATTATGTCCCACCTCTCTAAGTAGGACAAACTTGGCCGATTGATTCTATATCGATCCATCCTATCTGCTCACCAAATGCATCCAACAGAATGAAGCATTTAAGCTAAGCTTAGGCGAACCGGCACCGCAGACCAATCAAGGTATAGTCTCTCGTGCCGAACGAGATAAGAATCAATGCGTGCTATATTTCACTTCTATGTTTCCGTTTCTTGATGTGGAGGTCAAGTTTTCTGCATAAAAAAATAATAATAAATAGAAGTTAAAACACCGACCTCAAACATAATAAATAAATAAGAAAAACTCGGCGATAAGTTAATGACCCACTGTTATCATCCTTTAAACAATACACATAAAGGAGATTTCATACGCCGTCCCACCAACAGAGTTCTGCATGTTTTAACAGAGATTAGTACCGAATATTCTGAGGATTAGAGGTCTTAATTGTGTAAAACTAGAATTGTTTCTACGTTGATCGTTTGTGTGTTTTGAGTAATAAGATGTCTTTTTAAGAATATACATGCATGTAGACTATTAGATTAGCGAGACTTTTAATTTATTAAATTTTAATTCTGTAACTCACACAGTTGCTCTGCTCCACATATATATAGCGATTCTTGCACGCCTTTATCTAATGCACCAAACTGTGGCGAGTGGCGACTAAGTTAAGAGATTTAAAAAGACAAAAGTGATAAACAGAATGCATTTTAAGGAAGCCTAAGGTTAATAGATTCTTGCAATGTCGTTCATATATATTTGGACTTCCTCCATTCAAATTTCTTCTCAGTATTACTATTGATAAGCATCAGCTTGCAGCCTAATTTGAATCATACAAACTTCAATTGTTTCCGGGGTCTATATCAAGAGCCTTAGCATGCCGCATTTAGGGGTGCAACTCCTTGTTCAAGATCGTCATGTAAACTAAATTTGATTTCCCCATTAATGTCTTTTCTGGTTTTCTTTCTTGATTTTCTCTTAAATGCTAGAATGCTAGGCTAAGGATTTTCAAGTTTTTGTCGTTCTCTTGTTGAAGTTTAGCTTTCATGATGCATGAACGCAGGTGGTGATGGATAATGGCATACTGCAAGTCACTTTGTCAAACCCAGATGGAATTGTCACTGGTATACGATATAGTGGCATCGACAATTTACTTGAAGTTCTAAATGATGAATCTAATAGAGGGTACGATACTTTTTGTTTATTTCTGTTCTTTTTTTTTGTTTGTTTCTTACGAGGGACAAATTGAAGAGCTAAAACTATTGGTGATTGCAAAATGCTAAATCAACGAGGCACACGCATAGAAAATAGGTTACCTAAATTGACCATGCATGTTTCTAATTCTGCGTTTTGGATTGATATGCAGGTACTGGGACCTCGTATGGAATACAGCAGGAACTACAGGAATTTTCGATGTGTATGCTCTCTTTTTTTGCCCTCTCTTAATGAATTGTTAATAGCTAGCCTCGTGCCATTAAATTCGGATTTTTATTATTAACCAAAGATTGATCGAATACTTGCTTGTTATCACGTATGGGGATTGGCACAATCTGTGCAATTTATTATGAACACCTGAATATGTATTAATTTAATGATCCATAACTAATATAACAGTTAGTCGGTCCTTTTAAACCAAAATTTGGTCAATAGAAGAGATTGCTCATACCTTTTTTTCTTAAGCCGGAGTTCAGTGAAGGTCTAATTACTGTACAGGATTAAAGGAAGAAGTTTTAAGGTTATTGTAGAAACCGAAGAACAAGTGGAGGTCTCATTCACAAGAACATGGGATTCCTCACAGGAGGGCAAACTCGTTCCCCTGAACATAGATAAAAGGTAATTCTTTATTTATTCCAATGCTTTCCTTTGAAAAAAGAGAAATATGATGACAAACCTAATATAATTCTATTATAGGTTTGTAATGCTTCGTGGTTCCTCAGGATTCTACTCTTACGCCATCTATGAGCACTTGAAAGAATGGCCTGGTTTTAACCTTGGCGAAACTAGGATTGCGTTCAAGCTCAGAAAAGACAAGTAACCGATTTTACTCTTTTTTATTTTTTTTGCCTTGCGGTGCCTATTTTTTCACATGAAACTTGAGAGAATATTAAGAAATGGAATGTTAAAAACACGGAGTAATGACAGTTTCTAATGGGGATGGTTTGAGTGGATAGGTTTCACTACATGATCGCGGCAGACAATAGAAAAAGATACATGCCATTACCTGATGACAGATTGCCATCAAGAGGCCAACCCTTGGCCTATCCTGAGGCAGTTCTGCTTGTCAATCCTGTCGAGCCAGACTTCAAAGGAGAGGCATGTGCTCCTCTCTCTCTCTCTCTCTCTAATTTTTACAGGATTTTGATTTCTTCCATTATAAAATGTATAGGTGGATGATAAGTACCAATACTCAATTGAAAACAAAGACAACAAGGTGCATGGGTGGATATGTATGGACCCGGCAGTAGGGTTCTGGCAAATTACACCAAGCGATGAGTTTCGATCTGGTGGACCGGTTAAACAGAACTTAACCTCTCATGTTGGACCAACCACCCTTGCGGTAAGCTATGTAGATTATTAGCCTCTTCATTTTTAACAGCATTTTATTGCAATGATAGTCTATGACAAATTGCTTTTATTGGATCCAAATGTCATGACCAGATGTTTGTCAGTGCTCATTATTCGGGAGAAGATTTGGTGCTGAAAATTGGAGCTGATGAGGCATGGAAGAAAGTATTTGGACCCGTGTTTATGTATTTTAATTCTGTGATGGATGGAGATGACCCTCTTTCTCTTTGGGAGGACGCTAAATTGCAGGTTATTTTGAGATCAACTCTTAAACTATACCAATAGTTCAAGCAAATTCATCTTTAATAAGTTAGAACTGATAAAGATGATATATGTGGTTATTAGATGTTGATTGAAGTCCAAAGCTGGCCTTATAGATTTCCAGCTTCGGAAGATTATCAAAAATCGGATCAACGAGGGAATGTTAGTGGCAGACTATTAGTGCGAGACAGGTAGGGGTGCAGAGACGATCAAACTGGTTTATCTGCGATTACTTTCTTTTAATGGCTGTCTTGTTCAATGTCTAGGTTTGTAAGCGACGATTATATACCAGCAAACGGAGCTTATGTTGGACTAGCACTACCAGGAGATGTCGGATCGTGGCAAAGAGAATGCAAGGTGTGACTGTGATTTTTTGTTATCTTGTCTATTCTTTAACCATTTCCGCGACATAACAAAGAAGCACTGTAAGAATCCGCCAAAGGAATAAAGAGAACCAATGCTCTGTCGATCTTAACAGAAGCCATTTTATGGGATTTTTTTTTTCTGGCAGACTCTGGAAGATAATAATGTTACCTGCTATTTTCTATCAGGATTACCAATTCTGGAATAGAGCAGATGAGGGCGGCTATTTTTCCATCAATAATGTGCGCACTGGTGACTATAACCTTTACGCATGGGTTCCTGGCGTTATTGGCGATTATCGATACGATGTTTCCATTACTATTACACCAGGTATAACTCCATTGATTTGATTCTGTATTTATTTCTTTGGGATTTATTCTACCATTATAAAACATTTTTATCTTAAAAATCCTGGAACACAGGTTGTGACATTGAGATGGGTGATCTCGTGTACGAGCCTCCAAGAGATGGGCCAACATTGTGGGAAATAGGCATCCCTGATCGTTCGGCAGAGGAGTTTTATGTTCCTGATCCTAATCCTAAGTACATCAATAAACTCTATGTTAATCATCCTGACAGGTTAGTCATGCTAGTTTGTGAAAAGGAATCTGTCCTGATGAGGCTTATTTTTGCAATAACCTTTTTCCATCTTACTTGTGCACGCGCCTAGAGCAGAAATTTCAGCTCCATCATGTCATCATATGAACATCGATTGAATACTTGTATTAATTTTCAGGTATAGGCAGTACGGACTGTGGGAAAGATATGCCGAATTATATCCTGATGGAGACCTGGTGTACACCGTTGGAGTTAGTGATTACAGAAAAGATTGGTTCTATGCTCAGGTTACCAGGTGCAATTCTGCAACCTTGATGCTGTTTTACTTTCATTAACATGTAGTTAGTCCTCTTACATGCCTGAAGAAACCAACTAATCAGAATGTTATATGTTCCTTTTATTATCGGAATGTGCTTAAGAGGACCTGTTCATTTCTATCTTTGGCTTCTTGATTGCAGGAAGAAGGATGATAACACATACCAGAGAACCACATGGCAAATCAAGTTTAATCTTGACAAAGTGGATCAAAATGGCATCTATAAACTACGTGTAGCACTTGCATCGGCTACTGTTTCTGAATTGCAGGTATGGAAATCTTCAATTGATCATTAACTAATCAAAAGTAATTCCAAAAAGAAAAAAACAAACAAACAAAGAAAAAGCTACAGAACATCCAGTTTCCATTGATGTTAGTTTTACAATGCACTAATCCAAGTTTACTTTTTAAAAGGTTCGAATAAACGATCCAAAGGCCAAACCCTTATTTTCGAGCGGATTGATAGGGAAGGATAACTCAATTGCAAGACATGGAATTCATGGACTCTACTGGCTGTATGGTATAGATGTTCCTGGTGCTCGACTTGTTGAAGGTGACAATGCTGTGTTTTTGACACAGCCAAGAAGCACCAGCCCTTTCCAGGGGATTATGTATGATTATATTCGTCTGGAAGGCCCTCCTTCTTCTAGTTCCACCTCACCTGAGACATCATTTTAGCCCAGTTGTATTTTATCACTCTACTTTCTGACATTTTAACTTATTTCTGTAGTTTTCTTGAAATTTAATGATTATATGCTTATGAGACAACCATTAGATAGTTGTGAAGAAATAAAAATCAAGGAAAACATTTGGTCTGCGAGTTTCAAATCTTTCTGTTACATTAACAACGAAAGAAAAGAACTAAACCTCTTGGTTAAGGTTATGAGTGCTCTGTTCCCGACATATAGTATATACTAGTTCCACGAGAAATTGTAACACAAACCTTGTTTATATAAACACAAATTGATTGATATCTTGGCACCACTCGACATTGGCCATAACTTCGATTAATTATTATTATTAATTAAAAAAAAACTAAAAGGGATGGTGTTTTTATTATGATCACTTTATAAAAAAAATATTTATTGCAATTTTTTTTGTCTTTGAATTTTTTTTTAATTCCCTATTTTTTTTTATTATATCATTCTGTATTTGGTTTATTAGAGATTGAGTTACATGATTTGTAGCAGTTTGCATTTTGTGTTGTTATCTCAATCTCATAACTCGTGTTGAGGGTTAAATCGATTAGCCTAGTTGACTTGAGTTTTTTTTTTAATTTGTATTTTTTCAACTTCATTCTTTAACAGTAGCCTAATTAAAAATTAAATTTTATAATTTATTTCATTTTATTTTTCATTAGGTTGTCCTGGTCTCATGATCCATATCACTAGTTTTGCAGGTTAACTCAAGGAGTTTTATTGGGTCCTTTATTTAGATTGAATTTCTTTCCAATTTTATTTTTCAACAATGAGTTGATTGAAAATTGTGCTTTATAATTAGTTATACCATGCTTTATATTGAGTGTCATAACTCAATTTTTGATATTTTTTATTTTAATTATTTTATTTACTAAAAAATGATGAAAAAACAAGTAAAAATAAAATAAATGAAGAATGAATTAAAATTTGGGTTAAGGGCAACATGATTGGAAGTTTTTGGGGTTTAATTAAATTTTGGAATTAATCTAATTAATCCAATCAAGGGCTTAATTGAAGAATTGATAAGTTTTGAAACTTAATTGAGCTTGGAATTAATTTAATTAGTCCAATTAAGGGCTTAATTGAAGAATTGATAAGTTTTGCTACTTAATTGAGCTTGAAATTAATTTAATTAATCCAATCAAGGGTTTAATTGGAGAATTGATAAGTTTTGAGACTTAATTAAGCTTGAAAATTAATTTAATTAATCCAATCAAGGGTTTAATTGGAGAATTGATAAGTTTTTGGACTTAATTGGACTTGGATTTAATTAAATTAATGAAATCAGGGACTTAAATGAAGAAATAGCAAAGTTTGGGGTTAATTAGGGGCAACATTGTAACAGATTAAAGTCCAAGGATTATATTGTACAAAGCGCCGAAATACAGGGGTCCAATTACAATTTACAAAGGGGCTTGATTGCACGATTTCATAACTTCAGTGACCAAATTGAAAATAGTCATTCCCATCGCACAAACGGCACCGTTTTGAGAAGCTGTTCATCGCCTTCTTCCTCAGGAGCCGTTTCTGGCAGTAATGGCTTTGAAGCCGTTTCAAATGGTTGATATTCTCTGGCTATAAAGCCAGAGAAGATGAGAGAGCGCAGGGGGGGATCACAGGAGGAAAAAAGGGCAGAACCGGGGCGACTGCAGGAAAGAAAAACAGAGGAAAAGAGGAAAAAACTGGGGGGGAACTGGCGAAAAAAAACCCAGGAGACAGAGGACAAGAGGAAGAAAAAAGGAGAAGAACGAGAGAAAAGGAGAGACTGAAAAAAACTGGGGAAACTGAGAGAAGAGGAGACCCAGAACAGGCGAAAAAAAAAAGAGATTAGGAGAGCGACCGAGAACGGGGGGAAATACTGGGGGAAGACGAACAATAAAAAACTTAGGGGAAGACAGGGGCAGGTTGAAGCAGAGGAAAGGGAAGAGAGAGTTCCTTCATAACTTCTGCAGCCGCAAATAACAAACGAACAGAAACATACCGGAGGGAGCACAGAAGATCAATAAAATATTAGAAGCACGGGAACAAACCATTCACAGAATAACAAGAACGAAGAAGAAAGAAGGAGAAAAGCGTTCAGCAGGCCAGTCTTCCTTACGTTTTCGTTTCCAAAGTTACCAGGTAAGTAAACTTTGCGTTCTCTGCATTTCCTTTTAATTCATGATTTACTGTTCATTTTGAGATTATAACTCAGTGCATTCTGAGTTAACTTCTCTGCCTGATTATACACGCGTGATGTAAATCACGCATGTCCTCTGTTGCCCAGCCGGGTCACTGGCTTGGGCCAGTGACCGGTCCGGGCTGGCTGGGTCTAGTCCAGCCCATATGGGCTGAGAAAACCAGCCCAAAAAATAAAATAAAAATAAAAATAAAAAAACAGAAAAATAAAAAAAGTAGAAAAAATAAAAAAAATGTGTATGCATGAATAAAAATAATATAAATTTATTGGTTTATTCACTGACGCCAGAGTTAGGAATAAAAATACCGATTTAAGTTTATATTATTTTTATTCATTATATTTTATTTTATTTAGCTAAAAAGATAAAAAAAAAATATGTGCATGCATAAAAATAAATTTATTTTTATTTATTTATTCACTGGTGCTAGAGTAGGGAATAAAAAAATATTGATCTAATTTTATTTTTTGTAGCTATGAATTTTCACCAACTCCAGAGTTGGAATTATTCGAGTTCGAATATTCACTGGCGCCAGAGTCAGGAATATTATAAACAAATCATCATAGCATAAACTAATAAATATTTAGCAATTTAAGACAAAACCAGCAATGTAGTCTGCCTTGGGCAGAACGTTTAAAAAGTGATAATATCTTTCCTTTTACGTAACCAATCCCAAGCCATAGAATCTATGTTGACCAGTTAGGCTTCCTAGTAACCATAATACTAGGTGGCGACACCTCAAACAAGACATTTTTTCCTAAAAGAACAAGATGTCAGAAATCTGTTATTTTTCCACAATTCGATTTTTTAGGACCGCCGCGATGTCGGGTGCGACATTAAGTTATCCCAATCTCATGAGCCGAGTCATGGAATTGACAGGGTAACCTAGATTGACCTGAATTATTTTTTTCAGTTTGTTCTCTATAAGATTATCTTGGTCTCATGACTCGGATCATGTGTTTAGCAAGTTGACTCACGTCTTTTTTTGTTTCTTTTTTCATTGATTTTTTTCCAACTTCATCCTTAACATCAGGATTATTGGGCATTGAGCTTTATAATTTATTTTTTATAGGGTTATCTCGGTCTTATAATTCGGGTCGTGAATTTGGTAAGTTAACTTGTGTTAACTTATTGCTCTTTTCTTAATTATTTTTTTTCAACTTCATTATTCAATATTGAATTGACTGTGAATTATGTTTTATAATTTTTTTCGATTTGCTTTTTATAGGAATGTTATGGTCTTATGATCAAAGTCGTGAATTTAACAAGTTAACCCAAATTGACCTGAGTCGATCCAATATATTATCATCTTAATATTTTTTTAAAATAATAATGTTGTCTTGAATATTATTTTAATCAAACTACGTTTCTAGACTTTTTCAAAAGAGTTTGGCCTTCTTTTTAAAGGTATGGTGGCCTATCAAGACCCAAGCACTTAGTTTTTTTTTACATTTATGTTTTTTTCTTCAATTTAAATTAAAATTCAATACAATAAATTAATAAAAAAAATATCTGGGATATTATTCACCATTTAAATTTCACTTTGTATTTTTTATAAAGATTATAAAAATTCTTTTTTGTAATATTAAAAAGTGCTCCTTTTGTACGACCCTCATAGTGGCTTTTTCCTTAAAATTAATTTCGTTGTTTTCCTGTGCATGTCTATTTTTACTATTATATAATTAAATAAGAATTAGATACCAAAAAATAAAGTTTTTAAACCCAACCAAGTACGTGACCTAGGTAGTAAATCTAGTGTGTTTGCTCGTTTTGAACTAGATCGATTCGAAATGTCATCTCAATGTTTTTTTTTTAATATAACGATATTTTCTTCTTTTTAAAAAAATAAAAAGACAATGTTTTTTTTTATCAAGTTTACTTGATCATGTTTGGACCCGTTATGTCAACTATGTCATATTAAATCAATTTAGATTTTAATCAGTTTAATTTGAAACTTAAGTCAGGCAAAGGATTAAATCGGGTTTAGTAACACTGTAAAACAATTTTCATGTTGCAATGCACAAGCAATTTATTTTTCTTTAAACTTTTTAATACATTCACATCAAATTTATTATAATATTATTTTTTCTAAAATAAAAAATTGCTTTTATAATTATGATAAGAAGTTGGCTAGAAAATAAATATTATGGTAAACAAATGTTGAAAATAAATGGAGCATGTTGATAAGATGAAGGGTTTTTATTAAAATAAATACCTCTTAACCCTTATTTCAAATCTTTCAAAAAATTAAAAAAAATAGATTTGCTCTTATTGCTTTTGATTTTTATTAAATAAATAAAATAGAACAAAAAAGTTATATTTTTTGTAGAAAAGAAATATTAATGAGGAAATGAAGAATTATACTAGCAAGTTATTTAATTTCAAAGAAATTAAAATCATTACTCTTCTTGCAAAAAATAATCATTGCCATATAATTAAATAAAATTGAAAGGCTTACTGTGGCATAATTTCATATATCTTAATTTATATTTTTCTTTTGCTTTTTTGTCTCCGGTTTTATTTAGACATGATAACTTTTTTTAAAAACAATTATTAACACATATAATTTTTGATTTATTTTATTAAATACATGATCAGTTAATAATTAAAAAAATTAATGTTAAAAAAATCGTTAGTGATATCTACATATTCTTTATTCTTTTTTCCATGTTGACATTTTATTTTTTGATGTAGTCAAATGACTAGCGGTTTCTAATAGGGTGAGGGCAGGAGAGACTAATAAACTGGTATACATGGAAAGAGAAATCAGAACGCAGGCGTAGGAGTTCTGCCGTGTGAAATCAATGACTAATTTCTGGT
>Ga0325402_1006173_pt1 | contig 11303 bp, 8 predicted proteins | sample PopdelMetagenome_22_FD_207212 | JGI IMG/M metagenome (GOLD analysis project Ga0325402, IMG submission 207212) | Populus deltoides microbial communities from Bellville, Georgia, United States - Xylem-PdKOR-R3 | ecosystem: Host-associated > Plants > Phyllosphere > Stem > Wood/Secondary xylem...
AAATAATTTAATTTAAGGTTTTTGTTTCTTAACAGATGGACCAAGAGTGACAGATTAAAAAACTGTTTATCTCCATGGTCTAATCGTGCTTTTCATAGATTTTAAATTTGTTTTGTTTTCAATTAATTATTTTTAATATTTTTGTATTGTTTTATAATAGTAAAAATAATTTTTTTAAAATAAAAAAATATTATCTTAATATATTTTTATAAAAAAATCTTAAAAATCAACCACTATCCTAATATAAAAATAAAATAAAATAAAACGCACCGTGTAAAATTCCTCTTCAATGCCTTTAGTTGGGTGCAACGTCGTTTTTCCATCAAGACTCAAATATGGTAAAGACCCGAAAAAACAAAACCAACACTTGATAACTGAAATGGATCTGCGAGATCTAACTGAATGGAATTGAGAAAAAAAAATAAATTTGCTACGCTGCTGCATCACTCTCCCTGCAAATGCAACAGATCTCCCTCTGTCTCTCAAACCTAATAACCTCCCCATCAAATTCCATACATCACTACTAGATTGATATCTAAACCAACGCATCAAGACCGAATCAAAGATGTATATGGCATATGGATGGCCGCAGGTTATACCTCTAGAACAAGGACTCTGTCCTTCTTCACAGAAGGATATCATTTATTTCAAAGTCATCAATCGTCTCTTCCTCGTTGTCTCTCCTTCTCACCTTGAGCTCTGGAGCTCCTCTCAGGTATTTTCACATTTACACGGAGTTTATGATCACATTCATGTGCTTGTTTTTCTTTGATTGTGGAAAACTAGGGTTTTATATTTGTGAATTTTTGTTCGTTTTTGTGATTATCTGCAGCATAAAGTGAGGTTAGGCAAGTACAAGAGGAATGCAGAGTCGTTGGAGAGAGAAGGCGAGAATTTACAAGCGGTGTGGAGACCTGATACCAAATTGATCGCCATTCTTGTCAGTATTATTATTATTTTTTTTTTACATTTTGATTTCTTTTATGTATACTATTGCATTATTTATGGCAAATTTTGATTATTCTCGTGTAATATATTCACATACATTTACACCTTTTACACGATTTGCAAATGCATGTACATGGTTCTGGTCGAATCACATTTTAGAAATAACGTGGTTCACGCATCCACATTTGTTAAGATTCTATTGAAATTGGAAGATCGGCTGGTGTCAAGGGTGAGTTTAGCTAGTTAGCTTCACTGGATGCACAATTGAAACCAGAACTTGGTGCTATCGACCAAATTATTGTACTACTACTTAGTTTTATGGGGAACAATCTTCTTTCTTGTTTTATTTTATTTTATTTTTTACTGGGATAATGATATAGACAAAATGGCACATATAGCGGTTCTTAATTAATTTTTTTTTCTCGACTCCTGGTCTGAAAATAAAGCCTGCATTGAATTTATGGAAAGTGAATTCTGATAGTGTTGCTCATATATATGTTTTTTATTGTTTGCAGACATCATCTTTCTTTCTACATATATTCAAGGTTCAGTTCTCTGATAAAAGAATACAAATAGGAGGGAAGCAACCTTCTGGTTTGTTTCTTGCTAATGTATCTCTTCTTCTTAGTGAGCAAGTGCCTTTTGCAGATAAGGACTTGACAGTGTAAGCAACCTTGCCTGCCCATTTTTATTTCGGTACCGTTGTATATAATGCTAGTGTTTTTGAGATTTTTTTAAAAAAAATTTATATAGCTCTTGTTTATTTTCATATGGTCTTCCCTCTCTCTCTCTCTCGTTTTTCTCACAAGCTTTTACTCTCGGTCTTGATAGTTTTCCTCTGATATTGTTTTATTTTTTCCCAGGAGCAATTTTGTAAGTGATAACAAACATTTGCTACTAGGACTTTCCGATGGATCTTTATACAGTATCTCCTGGAAGGGGGAGGTAATCAGATAGCATAGGCATTGATTATTATTACTCGCGATGCTTGTTTTATTTAATGTTACAAGTCCATTAACAGAGGCTGTTGAGTGAATTCTTTTTTGATTCTATCTTAATCTCATAACAGTTCTATGGAGCTTTCGAACTTGATCCCTGTTCACGTGACAGCAGCGATGCCTCTGTTTCACCTCATTCTTTAGGTAATGGTGTTGCTTCTGGAAGGGCTCCAACAGATTTGGCATCTAATCATAATATCACCAGGAAGACCGCTATTGTGCAGCTGGAGCTTTGCTTGCTGACGAGGTTGCTGTTTGTCTTGTATTCTGATGGACAACTAGTATCATGCTCTATAAGCAAGAAAGGTTTAAAGCAAGTTGAATATATCAAAGCTGAAAAAACGTTGGGTTCTGGTGACGCTGTATGCATTTCAGTAGCTTCAGATCAACAAATCCTTGCTGTTGGTACCAGAAGAGGGGTTGTTAAGTTATATGACCTAGCAGAATCTGCATCTCTCATTCGTACTGTGTCTTTGTGTGACTGGGGGTAAGTTTTTTGCATCCTATCATTTGAGTCACTGTAGGGGTAAGGTAATTCAATAGGTCAGATGTTTGTTCTGTAGACACTGAACTCAAAATTTCTGGATCTCCGAAATGATCATTTGCTTCCACATGTAAACGATATAAAATGAGGATGTTCCTTAAAAACTTATTTACCTTATCCAAGGGTTTTCAGACTAACCTCCTCACTTTTACATGATCAGCTGCTTCTGGTTTGTGACTTGAAGCTATGTCACGTGCCTCTTTTGTTTTGACTTTTAGATCACGAAGTTTGAAAGCTTCTCTGTCATGGTTTAATTATTTTGCAGCTATTCAGTGGATGATACTGGTCCTGTCAGTTGTATCGCATGGACACCTGATTATTCTGCTTTTGCTGTTGGGTGGAAGCTAAGAGGTCTTGCAGTCTGGTCTGTATCTGGCTGTCGTTTGATGTCAACAATTCGTCAAATTGGTTTAAGTTCTGTATCTTCTCCAAAGGTTAAGCCAAACCAAGATCGTAAATATGAACCATTGATGAATGGCACCTCATTGATGCAGTGGGATGAATATGGTTACAGGCTGTATGTGATTGAAGAAGGATCTCTGGAAAGAGTTATTGCATTTTCATTTGGAAAATGCTGCCTTTCCAGAGGAGTTTCAGGAATGACATATGTTTGTCAAGTTATTTATGGCGAAGATCGATTGCTTGTTGTTCAGTCCGAAGATACTGATGAACTCAAATTTTTACATCTAAACCTTCCAGTTATGTGTTCAGATAGCAAACTTAGCTGTTGATTGTTATCACCGGTTAGTTGTCTCTGTACTTTATTGAGGCTGATATGCACTTGCTTTGGCTCAGGTTTCCTATATCTCCCAAAACTGGCCAGTTCAACATGTTGCAGCTAGCAAGGATGGAATGCACTTAGCTGTTGCTGGCCTCCATGGATTGATCTTATATGATATACGGTTGAAAAAGTGGCGAGTGTTTGGAGATATTACTCAGGAACAAAAGATTCAGTGCAAAGGGTTGTTATGGCTGGGGAAGATTGTTGTTGTTTGCAACTACATTGATTCTTCTAACACGTGAGTTATCAATGTCTGTTTACATATATGCTTGGTTATTCTAACTTATAAGTTGGTATTGTTTTGTAGAAACAAAATCTGTATTTCATGTATCTATAGATCTGCAGTGCGAACAATTTGATGTAGGAAATTTTTCAGTTATTTGACTAATTTGCATCAGATGGTGCCCACTGCGTATCTATTGATTCATGAATTGTTCAATTCTAACAGTTTTTATGTTTTATAATTAGCCGCTGAATTATGATTAGGTAGATAGCTGAACCCTTCTGATTCTTTGGGTGAGAATTGGGGCTGATTTAAACAAGAAAAGAACAAAATCTGGGGTTTGCAAATACTGATCTGGGGCAGGGAAGCTGGTGAATCTGGAAATTCTGATTTTCGTTTCGTTTCTTTGATATCAGAAGAATTAGGATTTATGTGGTAGGTATATAGACACAGTGCTTGAGACATTGCCTTTGGAAATAATAAATATCTGCAAGTCCATTACAAAAAACCTTAGGAAACTACTAGATTATTAGGTGTTTATGGACTCTAGATTCGTCCTTGTCATATAGGGACTTGGACTTGATACTACAAAGAAAAAAATATAGAGATTATATAGATGTTCATGGACACCAGATTCTTCCTTGTCATATAAGGACTCGGACTTTATACTACACTGAAAAAAGATATATAGAGTAAAGTCAAACTGAAGAATAGTTGTTGAGAAGTTGAAGTTGCTGTGAGGTTTGCCATAACAAAGCCCCTGGATTCCACAATTGAGATGCCACTGGAGAAAGCCTTCAAAATGTTTTTTCCTATTTGTCCAACAAAGTTCCTAGGCGGTGCTTAGTACTGGCCTTGCTGTTTTCTTAGGCCATTTCTCTATGGCACTTCTCATTCTTGGTTTGCGTCTTGGGTATTATTACAATTTTTTTAATCTTATTTGGCCCTGCAGTATTATAGTTTATTATTCAAATAATTGGTTTGTTCTGCAGGTATGAATTACTTTTTTATCCAAGATACCATCTTGACCAGAGCTCCTTGCTTTGTCGAAAGCCATTGCTTGCTAAACCAATGGTGATGGATGTCTATCAAGACCATATACTTGTCACCTATCGCCCATTTGATGTCCACATATTCCATGTGAGACTGTTAGGTGAACTGACTCCTTCTAGCACTCCAGATTTGCAGGTAAATGAATATTTTCCAGCTTCTTTTTATTAGACATCCTAATTGTTATATATATGAATATTTTGATATCCGTGTGCTCTTGAAGTTTAATTTTGCTCTCTGAATGAGAGTTTCTTAATGAAACCTTATCCTTCATACATTTAAGTGATAAAATGACAAACAGCTTTCTACAGTACGAGAACTTTCTATCATGACTGCAAAGAGCCATCCCGCAGCTATGCGTTTCATCCCTGAACAGCTTCAAAGAGAGATGGCCTCAAACAATCATATTTCATCTTCAGATTTGATGGACAGAGAGCCTGCAAGGTATTCATCTTTGCAAATATTGATGAAATTTTTTTGTGTACCAATTGTCTCTGAATGGCTGCCCACTTTACTAGATGTTTGATATTGAGAACAAATGGGGAACTTTCGCTTTTGGATTTGGATGATGGACGTGAGAGAGAGCTCACCGACTCTGTTGAATTATTTTGGGTTACATGTGGTCAATCAGAGGAGAAGACAAGTCTAATTGAGGAAGTCTCTTGGCTGGATTATGGCCACCGAGGCATGCAAGTAATTTAGTGCTAAACTCTATAATCTATTTTCATGTACTACTAGCTATAATTAGCTTCTATTATTGGCCACCTCTAGTGTTTGTCTACTGTACTCACCTGTAGATCTTATTGGAAGCTTTCTTTTACAGGTTTGGTATCCATCTCCAGGTGCTGATCCTTTTATGCAGGAAGACTTTTTGCAGGTATGTATGTAATCAGTAACATCAAGGCTCTCTATACTGTGGTATTTGGCAAATGGAACGGGACCTGTGAATTTTGTTTACTAGATGCAAATTCATTTCTTTTTTGTTGCAAAATTTCTAAGTTGAATAGATAGAAAAAGGAACTTGCTGGTGTAATCCTCAAGTTAAATTTTAAGCACTGTAGATTAGCTTTGATTGAGTTAGTCAGTATAATGGACTTGGCTTTCTTCAAATTCTGGTTTGACTGCAATATTAGAATTATGGTTATTTGTCTTTATTTATAAGGAATCTATATCCTTTTCTGTCTTTCATTATTTGATGCTACATGTATTTGATTTAGCTTGTTTTGTATTCGATCCATCTATGTCAGTCGTGTTTGTGTGTATGTATATATATTAACAGTCCTTTTGGTTTTCAGTGATTCGACTCTGGTTCTTGATTGCTGTATCCTGAATAGGCCTAAATTGACATTTTATGATATATTTTTTAGTTGGATCCAGAGCTGGAATTTGATCGTGAAGCGTATCCTCTAGGGCTTCTTCCAAATGCCGGGGTTGTTGTTTGTGTCTCCCAGAGAATGTCCTTTTCAGCTTGCACTGAATTTCCATGTTTTGAGCCATCTTCTCAAGCTCAAACTATATTGCATTGCTTACTCAGACACCTTCTTCAGGTATCACTACATTTTTACTCTTTTATTGCTACTTCTCTTTTCTTTACCTTATGATTTTTACTTGGGTGGCGTTTAGTACTAGGTTAAAAAAGGGGGGTGAATTATTAAAAGAGTAATTTTTAAGGACGTAAAAGTTAGTTTTGCAGGATGTTTAGCGTGTTAGAAAGAGAGAGAACATAGTTAAATTATCAGTAATGGTTGGTGAGAGAGATAAAAAATTTATTTGGTGTGTATTTTGAGACAAAAAGGAGACAGAAAATATTGCTTTGAGGTTAAATTTTACCCTCCAAAAACACCAATTGGGGGGGTAATCATTACCCCCTAGAAATAAGAAGTTTGCTTCGGTTCATGTGAAACATAATTTCTGTCTATGAATCATCAATTTATATGACATGAGCTTTTGTCAATCAACTAAGCAGTTAGGCTGTGAGGTGGGCAATTGTCAAGCCAGCATCTGGATACTTCTCTGGTTTTGGCTGTCAGTACTTTACTTCTGCAGTGTTACTTTCACTTTGGAGATAGAAATAAATTGGCCCTGAGGATGAAAGTGTATTTTTTTCATGTGAAAAGTTTTAGATATCACAGATTCACTGCTCATTGATAACGTGAGCAAATAAAATGCTTTTTCCAATCTAAAAAAATGCTGGTCCTGTTTTGAAACAAATCAGTTGCTGAAGCTGAATGCTCATGTTCCTTGCTAGCTTTAAGGCTTACTTTACTAATTCCTTCTGTTTCTCTGTCTGCCAGAGGGACAAAAAAGAGGAGGCTTTACGGTTAGCACAATTATCTGCAGAAAAGCCTCACTTTTCCCATTGCCTGGAGTGGCTTCTTTTTACTGTATTTGATGCAGAGATTTCAAGGTATGTGTATTTCGTGAAGAGAGATTGAATCATGTCATGTATGATAATTAGAAGATCAATACTTAGAATTGTTATCTGGAAATCAGATATTACTGAAATATGCAATATGTCTATATGTTTTGATTTAAACAATCAGTATGAACTCTGTTATTGACTTTCTAATTTAAATTACTTCCTTGCAGGCAAAATGCAAACAAGAACCAGATATCAGTCCCTAAACATGCTGGCAACCGCTCTCTTTTGGAGAAGACTTGTGATTTGATCAGAAATTTCTCCGAGTATTTTGATGTAGTTGTGAGTGTTGCAAGAAAAACTGATGGTCGACACTGGGCAGATTTATTTTCTGCTGCTGGAAGATCAACAGAGTAATACTTCTGCTCCTTAAAGAGATGCCTTTTTTGAGTTTTACCTTACTTTTGTATGGTAATTCTCAAAGATACTTAGACAGGAACATTGTGCATTGAAGAAGGCTAGTATTTACACATTCACCAGTATTTGAAGTGTGGCTTTGAAGTCCTTTTTTTCTGTTGTTGCTTTCTTCTAGATTTTGGACAGTATTGTAGGTACTAGATAGACATGGTTAGGTATTTGCATGCAAGGTCTCTGCCCTTTTTAGCGCATAGTTTGGCCTTGGCAAGAAAAGATAATTTATTTCCTAATATTGTTCTAACACCATCATGCCTTCATGTTTACCGCATCCTTTCATTCTTCATTTGCTACACGTTATTCTTTGTTGATTATTTGATATGATTAGGGAAGAGCAACGTTCTCATTCAGGGAAAGGTTTAGCCCTTCCGCTACCAATCAGGCTATTCATTGGGTTACTATCACACATTATTATTTCTTCACATTATAAAGTTATGAAAATAGGGGAGCTAAATGTTTTGACTTTTGATGTTAGTGCATGGTAAGTGTAGAAATAAGGATTCCTCCCATTTTACCCCATCAGCCTGGGAGAAATTGCAATCTTGATAGCTTTTTTAGTTTCATTCATGAGTTTGAAAGTTAAAATGATGGGTTTCTCTCTCTTGTTTTACCCTATTTTGCTTTGGGGCAGACAATACTGGTACTTTTTTATATTAGTACTTTTTTCATTGTTTGTATGTTTAAGGTTGTTTGAAGAATGCTTCCAACAGAGATGGTACCGCACTGCAGCTTGCTATATACTTGTAAGAATTGCTGTTTTCTCTTTTGAACATTTATTGTTGTTAAGTCCTTTTTTTGCTATCATTATTTAATTTTTTTTTATGCATAGCTCTTGAATATAAGAATTTTTTATTTCATTTTCTTTCCTCTTCTCATTTCAAGTTTTAGCCAAGAAAGACAAATTCTGATCAACTGACTGTAAACTTAAGTATAGTTCTATGCTGTCACTTTTAAACAACACATACAGTTGTATTTTTTAATTAGATATGGTTTTTTTTTTATGGTGATGAATAATACTAGAGATACTAGAACTTTTGCAAACATATTCTTTTTACCAAATAATGTGGTGGTTGATGGTAGGTTCTAACCGTGCTATATTAATTTGATTAATTCTGTAATAGCAAGTATATCATTAAATGCTTAAACTCACACCACTGTGATTTAAATCCTTTCCTGTATCATGGAAGCTATGTATGTTTGTAAAAAGTGTTAGTATCCCTAGCATTACTCAGTGGTAATGCTCAATGCTTTTAAATTGTTTTAACTGAATGGTTGTATTCTTAAAATATCATGTGTTTATTTACTGAGGGATTGTGATGGTTGGGAAGACAGGTATTCTAATCTTTTCACGAGAGTCACCATGATATTAAAAAGGAAAAAAAGAAGCTTATCCATTCTCAAGAGGCCATAATTTTATGAATGAGATTCAAGAGCTGCATTCTGCTTTTTATGTATGCAAATTAGTAACAAATGCATTGTAGTCAAAATTGTGTTTGATTAAGTCATTTCTTTTTGCAAATGTTACAGGTGATTGCGAAACTTGAAGGTCCCGCAGTCAGCCAATACTGTGCTTTACGGTTATTGCAGGTAGGCAAATGCTAGTAGTTTACAGTAGCTACTTTTTCCTCTTTCTTTTTGGTTTTCTCTATGTTACATCTTTGACAAGGTTTACCAACCTTATGCAGGCAACCCTCGATGAATCTTTATATGAGCTTGCTGGAGAACTGGTATTACTCTGGGCATGATTATTCTTCAACATATGTTACCTAAACTAGTACATTTATTTCCTTTTGTTTTTTCTGTCATTATCAGGTGCGCTTCCTGCTCAGGTCTGGAAAGGAATATGACCAGACACCACCTGATTCAGATAGACTATCTCCCAGATTTTTGGGTTATTTTCTTTTCCGTTCCAGTTACAAGAAGCCATCATTGGACAAGAGGTTGATATATTCACCTTGTTCTCGTTTGCATTTCTCAGACCCTTGCAATAGTTTCCAAAAGTTACTAATTAATCAGGTGCCTTTTCTTTGGAGCAGTACTTCCTTCAAAGAGCAAAGTGCTCATGTTGCTTCTGTGAAGAACATTTTAGAAAGCCATGCTAGTTATTTGATGTCAGGGAAAGAGCTTTCGAAGCTTGTGGCTTTTGTAAAAGGCACCCAGTTTGATTTAGTGGTAAGCAAAACCGACAGTTTTCTTGAAGGATGATCTGCTTTTTGTACAGTATTTGAGATGGTGAATTAATTGCAGGAATACCTTCAACGAGAAAGATACGGTAGTGCTCGCTTAGAGAATTTTGCATCAGGACTGGAACTAATTGGGCAGAAGGTGAACAATTTAAAATTCTTCACTGCTCAACTTTCTTTCTTTTAGACTAGCTGCATATAGACTGCATAGCATGACTTTCTCTTTCTCTCATCTCTTCTTTCTGGGGGAAAAAAATTAGAAATGGCATACTGGGACTCCTATATAACCTCTTGCCTTGTTGCTCATTTTATGTGTAAGGTTAAATAACTTTTTAGGGCCATTTTGTGGTATACCAGTGGTATTCTTTGTTTTAATCACAATATTCTTAGCTTGTAACAAAATATTTGAAATCAAAATTCTTGTGCATGTACTAAGGAGACATCACATATCTTACACCAGTTGTGATATCATTATCATATTTTCTATATTGCCTGAAGCAATACCAAGCCATAGTCAATATTTTGATCATTATTACTTGAAAATTTTCTTTGCGTTTTATTTAATCCTCAGAACCTTTATTGTATGTTTCCAGCTTCAAATGGGTACATTGCAAAGCCGGTTGGATGCGGAGTTTCTATTGGCTCATATGTGTTCCGTCAAGTTCAAGGAATGGATAGTTGTTCTTGCCACACTCCTAAGACGGACTGAGGTATAATCAGCTTTATTTATGTATAGTACTTTGGCATTTATTGTAGTCTCATGAGTATGCCAGCTTGCTCTGTATTGTTTGTCTTTCCTTCCATCTTTAGGCGAATCCTTTAACTCTGCAAACTTCTTTGAGGTCTGATTTGTGTGGTTTATGCTTGAAGCTTATAACTTCTCTTTCTGGGGTACAATATCTTTGTAATCCTAGTTGTGCGTTGGAAGTTTTGAACTTCCTTTCTTGTGATGCGGTACTTATAATTAATTACAGAACTGATGAGACGCATTACTGCACTAGCGGGGCATTTTTGCGTTCGATTGACCGGGTTAAGCTGTTGCCAATTATTTGCTCTTTATGCACAAGCTCATGATATCTGTTAAGATTGTTTCATCTAGGCCTTGTTCTTGTAACTTGATTGCCCTTTCCTCAACCTCCCTCCCTCCCTCCCCCCCCACCAATAACTGCACATGTAGAGAGGCATAGCTGCCACTTGTAATTTCATTAAATAAGCAGGTGCACAGAAACCCATGCGGTCTGATGCCAAGTTTGGCACGTGGCTTGCTGTCCAAGCTAATTCATTGTGTGATGCTTTTCAATAGGTTCTTTTTGATCTTTTCCAGCGTGATATGAGGTTGTGGAAAGCATATAGCGTCACCCTTCAGGTAACTATCTTTTAGAGCATTGCTGATTAATGAAAACAATAATGTTGTTTTTATGGAGTCTCACCCTGCCTTATTGATTTGTTCTCCAGTCGCACCCTGCATTTTCCGAATACCATGATCTGCTTGAAGGCTTAGAAGAGAGACTTTCATCTGTCACAGACTCGCAAGAGAAATGAGGACGGGTCCGGGTCTCTAGCCAGGTGTCTCATAAAAAAAAAAAAAAAAAGCATGGTTGATAGATTATTGAGCCTCACTTTCCAGTCATACCATGTTGCAGTAGATGAGCACTTGTATAGTTATTTGACCAAGAGATGAGAACATGTGCACATGATGTTAAGGATGGCCGTTTCATCGTATTATTGATCACGCATCTCGTT
>Ga0325402_1006174_pt1 | contig 11302 bp, 10 predicted proteins | sample PopdelMetagenome_22_FD_207212 | JGI IMG/M metagenome (GOLD analysis project Ga0325402, IMG submission 207212) | Populus deltoides microbial communities from Bellville, Georgia, United States - Xylem-PdKOR-R3 | ecosystem: Host-associated > Plants > Phyllosphere > Stem > Wood/Secondary xylem...
TAAATGCAATAAATTTAGTTGTAAAAGTTTCAAAATTAAATGTTGACCTACTTATGCTCATCTCTATATTCTTTATTTACATAGAACTAATTTATATCTTTAAATTTAATATTGTTGTTTGGTTATTCAGAAAAAAAGGTTAAAATATACTTTAAACAATAGAGAAAATTAAAACAAAGTATAAACTGAAATAAATATACTTAAAGTATTGAATAGAAAAACAATTCATAAACTAAGAAAAATATTCATTTTCTCAAAAATTAACCTCATGCACGCATCAGGATATCAAAAAACTTTAAACAATAGAGGGCAAAGCGGGATATTACTAAATTTGCAAGGATCAAAGAGTTGTTTCCTCAAAAGTATGGGGGCTGTTTGGAGTTTGTAATTCTACTATTTATTTATTCTACAAGCTGTAATTAATATTACATGGAGTTGATTGTTAGAATATTTATGTAGGAGAGGGACCGCTCATGTAACGCCACAATTATTTTTCTGATTTTTCCAATTTTAGATGAGAGAGATAAAGTCCATTATTGCTCAAGATTAGCTTGATTGACTCAAAATGGCAATCTCAATTATATTTGAAATATTTTGCGTAAAAACATTTAACCTAACTGTTCATTCAATTAAATTGTTTGGTTTGGTTTTAAAGTATAGAATTAAATTGAAATAATTAAATCAAGTACACTAAATTTAATGGAAACTTTGGTTTAAAAGTATAGAATTAAATTGAAATAATTAAATCAGGTACACTGAATTTAATGGAAACAGTTTCAAAATTAATTTTCCACCAACTTACATGCAGGAGTGCCTAATGTCTTTATATTCAATTTATTCATGGATTTTAATTCGGTGTTTATAATTTCATACTATCATATATAATTATAAAATATCGGGTCGTTCCAAGACTGAGATTTGATTGGAAAAGATTTCCCTTGAAACATTTTTTAATGCAATATATAATTGCTGAAAAAAGGTGGAAATCCCTTTTTCTAAAGAGGGTTAGATATTTTTGGTGTACTAAATGTTTAATTTTTTTTATTTAATTGTATTAACTTTTGTTTTTCTCTATATAAACTTTTGATTTTTTAATTTAATATTTATGTAAGATTTTGTTAAATACATGTCTATATAATCATTAAATTGACACGTAAGCATGCTATTTAATTAGCTACGCTGTATAATTTTAATGAGTGTAAATTTTTATTTTTATTTATTTAAGAATGTAAACTTTATTTGAGTGTCTATTCTTTTGAATATATATATCAATTAAGTATTTTAATTTTAATTTTAAAATATAACAAATATCACAAACTCTTTTAAAATATAGTATAATATTCTCTAAATAAAATAATTTAGTAATTTCAAATTTGAAAATCACTTATATAACTGTAACATGAATATTTTCATAAACATAAATAATCTATTTATATGAAATTCTTTTACTACTCAGTTTAGTACATATATCACCTAACAAGTACTTACATATTTATTTTAAACATCCTTTATACCTCAACTTATAAAAACAAGAAAATTATACACACACACACACACAAAACATGAGGAGTGTCGCTCAATTGGTCATGTTCTGGGTTTGCTTTTCAAAGATCATCAGTTCGAGTCCTACAAACCTCATGGCCACTGAAGGCTTACATGATCGTTAACTTCAAGGCTCGTGGGATTAGTCGAGGTGCACACAACTCTTCTAAAATATAATATAACATTATCTAAATAAGATATTTTAGTAATTTCAAGTTTGAGAATCACTTAAATAACTTTAATATGAATGTTTTCATAAATATAAGTGATTTATCCATATATATATATATATATATATATATAAAACATGAGGGATGTCGCTCAACTAGTTAGGCTCTGGATTTGCTCCTCAGATGTCATCAGTTCAAGTCTCACAAACCTCAAGGCCACTGAAAGTTTACAGGGTCGTTAACTTCAAGGATCGTGGGATTAGTCGAGGTACGTGCAAGTTGGCCCGGACACTTACGTTAATCTAAAAAAAACATAATATATATAGATATTTTTTTAATAAAACTTCGACTAGGAACATTTAAAAAATAATATTTTGATGCAATATGAATCTTATAATTATAATAACTTTATAATTTTTTTTGTAAAATATTTTTTTAAATGATTTTATTTTTACTCTAATTTTATTAATCAAATATAAATGAATATTAAAAATAAAAAAATATCTTTATTAATAATAAATATATTTTAAATAAACAAAATCAGCATTACATGTAACCGACTGACTACACTGTATATAAACTAACAAATTTTTTGACAGAGATGAGTTGTTTTGCAATATAAGTTATATGTAAAATGTCTTTGAGTTTGAATTGCTTATGTTGAGAAGACAAAGTAGGCGATCCAGTGTGTGCGATATTTAAACCACAACCATTACTAATATTTAATATCTCAGAACCTTTATAATCGTCAGGCAAGCACAAGTTTCCAATATCTAGCATGATGTTATTAGTTGCTGCTGTGTCAGGATGCCATTGAGGAGGAGGGTATACTGATATATTTGCATTTGCATAACCAGCAAAATCGGTATACTGAGCAGAAGGGAGTAGGCGACAGTGGTGCAGAATTGAAAGATCAATGCGATTCTCGTTAGTGTTTACCGACAGATTTAGTGATGGAAAAATTTATTCAGTAAATATCACCGCAAAATATTAATGGAAAAATTTATTTGATGTTTCTGTTTATATTTATTAATTTTCTAATAGTGGATGTGCTGTGGTAAGGCCAGTTGGGACGCTGGGATTCATAATTTCTCTTCCATGTAGCTGCTGCGTGATTTTTTTTCAGCCACAAAACTGGCATGGAACGCACTTTCTGTCGAAAGGATTGTTCATATTGGTATAGTTACGCCCTCCTAGGTAATGTGCAGAGTTGGAATCACCAGAATAATGGCTGCCAGCAGAATAGTTCATAAGAGAGCAATTACCAGCATTAGAGGACTGCTGAGATGAGGAGCCAGAAGAGTTGGATTTCAGAACCATATTGGCAGAAGGTTTCTTGTGTTTTGCTAGAAAAATATAAATTGTATCTTAAATTTTCATTTAATAATTTAAGTTTTTGAGTTGAAGTGATGAACACCATGTACTTCATATTTAGAGAATAAAATTATAAATTTAGAAACTTTTTTGCTCATTAAATTTTTTTATATTTTCTATGCTATTGTTATCTTATTAGCTTCCACTGCATCAAACCTCCTCAAAGATTGATGCCAGAAGCAATGATAGCATTTGATCCTTCTGAAACCACTAGGTATATCCTAACGCAAAAGAACTTTGAAAAATTTAAGTGTTTCTTTTCAAAACTCATCTTCTGCATTCCTACTCGCAAATATCCCTGTTCTGTACGATCATATGCCTTGCTCATGTCTAGCTTAAGATCAGTCATCTTCCCCTTGCTAGCCGTCGTAGCATTCTTGATAAAATGTGTAGTCTTGAAAGCAACAAAAATATCATCCGAGATCAGCCTACTCGGTATGAAAGCACTAGGATTAAGCAAAATAATTTTCTCCGAAGTAGTCCTCAACCGATTGGCCAAAGGTTTCTAGATTAGTCTATAATCCGTCACGCTCGAGTTCTTTCACCATTTAAAAAATCAAAAGCGTGCTGCGCATCTGTGATCGCCAATACCTCTTGATAGGAAAGAGCAGCCATTCTATCTTGACTAGGAGCTCTAGTAGGATGCTTCTGATGAAGAGCATGTTGGATCTCCGCTACAGTGAACCGCTTACTTAAGAACTCTCATCTCATAGCTGGTGTGACCATAGAATCAACAGAATCAGGAACCCTGCGTTCAGAATCAATCTCTGAAGCCGCAAAAAGTCCCTAAAATACAGAACAAGAACACCCTCAATTCCATTCAACCTCGCGCACCACCTTCCCTCCTTACTCATAACCCCTGCATCACGATATTGTTTTTTCCTTTCACTTGCTTTCTTATAAAAAAAAACGCGTTATTACGATCTCCTTCTTAATTTTAACTACAGAGAACGGAACCTAAATATTGCCAGCTCTATACCCTTTCACTCTCTCACTCTCTATTGTCCATGATTTATTTTGAACAATTCTCCTCCTACATCAAATCTTCCTTGATAATCTCCGAAATTCAAGAATTCAGTTTTGGCAAACCCAACTCATACAATTTTAAATTGGTTTCTTGGAGAGCAATAAGGTAAGAAATCTTCCTTAGCCATATCCCTCCCAATAATGTTGTTACAACAAGCATATATACCGTGATCTATAGAGAATTTTCCTTCTCTACATTTTCTTTTTGTCTCTTCATTAATTTTTCACCTTCTGTGTTATTACAAGAACCCTTATTATTTCTTCCTTAAAATAGTAATTGAAGATCAATTTTTTTTAGCGGTATACAAAGGTGTTGGCATGGAATGTCGGCATCCAGGCGATGATGCATGGTATGATGTAAACTTCGTTTGTGATGGGGAAACTCTCGCGATGAACTGTTCTAATTTCTCAGAGGTTTACATGGAAACATTTCATGTTGACAAGTTCAAGACCATGGAAGCAGTGGTGGAATATGATATTTGAGCCGAGTACTGTGCAATACTTACAAGATGAGTACAGCAAGATTGTTCAAGGTAAGACAGTTGGTTTGCTTTCGAGAATGATGAGCTTAAATTTTATGATGCATTTGTTGTTGAATTGCTCGATGAGAAACATAAGTTCGAAAATGGAGAGGAAGAGTGTTCTTGCAAATATGATTTAAAATGGCAAAACCAGGTGCAGTCAAATATTATTTAAGCTTCAATTCAGTATCGTCATCCATGCTTTAAATCATTAACCGTCTGCTAATTACTTAGGACATTTTGTGCTAAGCAGAACGAGAAAACCACCTCCAATTAGGCTGTGCTTTATATTCAATACAGGAGGACCGTGTACAAGAGGAGATAGGTTACTGTGCTTTTCCAAATTCTTACATTACTGGACTAGTATTCATGCCAAAAGTATTTGCTGAAATGAAGTTGCATCGTAATTAGCATTACCTCGTCTGGTCTTTCAACTAAAACAGCCTACGAGCCACCTTTCATAGGTGAACATTCCAATTACTTGGTGGAGGAACTAAACTAGATTGTCTTTGGCTGATGTAACAAACAAGTTTATTCATTTCTCATAACCAAATATTGAAACGAGGAAGGTCTTCCACTTCTGTTTGGGAATTTGATGCCTTTACATTATAAAATGCGACTCAAGCTGGTGTTATCACCCAGATAAATTGATATCCTTCTTGTTGATGATTTGATAAATTTATGACAGATGGGGTGTTCACTACCATAAATCATGTTTGGAGAAGAGCTACGTCCAAAGTATGAAGAACTGCGATTGCAAATGACCAATAAGCCACGACAGAGTGGCTTGCTAACTTGTGAGTTATGACATTGAGAAATCATGGGTTGTTTGCCAAAAAGCAAGCATTAATATTCAGTAAAGTATTTGCAGCAACACAGCAAAGTCATGAAAGAACATCGATCTTTCATTTGGACAATAGCCGCTGCATAGCAAGGCAAAAAGAGCAACTTCTCTGCCCACACATTAAACATCAACAAATAAAATCAATTTCTTAGATGTTAATGACAAGCTTGATGACACCTTTGTTGGTGTGGACGTCAACGGTGAAAAACAATAAATTGTGAAAAAAAGAATTGAACAATCAATCAAGTTGTGCGATTACCTTAATATTTCCCAAATTCAAGCAATAAAATTGAATCTAAACTAGAGGGTTGAAACTGTCTAAAAATTACAACACTCCAAGGAACAAACTTACAAAAGAACAATCAAAAGAAAGGAAAAAGGAATGGCAATCAAATGCATATGCCTCTTGGATCCATAACCTTAAGCAGTTAAGCTTTCTCTCAACTTCAAGAAGTTTGGTAGTTTCTAGGCAAGCAATTGGACTACAACTATCCATCTTAACATTCATGTGTCTGAAAAGCGTCTTCAAATAACAAAAAGGCAAATTATGAAATAGGAGAAACTATTACCACCAATACTTCTTTCATCTATTCTATCTATGCGGAGCAGCATCCAACCTTTTTCACAGCTGATACATCATCTTTGCCGACAGTAATAGTCTGTCCCTTGGGCAAGGCTGCAGGATCATCCCCAACATCAAGAGCCTTCCGGCTGACTACACGATGAATCTGAGTGAGCACTTCAGTGAAAGCATTTTCAACATTCAAGGACTCTAGGGCAGAGGTCTCCATGAAAAAAGTATTTTCTCTCTCAGCAAATGCAGTGGCATCCTCAGTAGTAACTGCACGCAAGTGACGCAAATCTGCTTTGTTTCCCACAAGCATAATCACAATGTTTGAATCAGTGTGATCACGAAGTTCCTTTAGCCATCTCTCCACATTCTCAAAAGTGACATGTCGAGTGACATCATAGACAAGCAAGGCGCCAACAGCTCCTCGATAATATGCACTAGTAATTGCACGGTATCTGTATCAATGAATAGAAACAATGATGAAAATAGGCACCCTTATGATACAAGGATTGGAAATAATTCAGTTTCAACAAAAGATATCATGCTTGAAAGTATTTTTGTTCAATAAGAAAAGCAACAAAAAGAATAGGTAACCATAGAAAACGTGTTTATATTCTAGACACTAGTGAGAGAAAAGGTCTTATGATCACACAAAGCTATTACATTCTGCACAATTACGTGAAACAATAATCAAAGCAAAATGCAACCATTTTTCTTTTACTCTCCTTCTTTCTACATGTGCCAACAACAATACAGGAGGAATAGATGGGGTCATACTCTATCTCTCTCAAAATGATGTATTTATTTCCCGGACTGGATGCAGAATGAGGATAGAAAATCAAAAACAGAGATCAATTGGAAACATTGGATTATCATATTTCTTGTTCTCCAGTCTTTTACAAATCCAAATCAGAGTTTAGCAGCAACTCAAAAACAGCCATTTGTTATCAAAACATCAACCACTTTGTAAAGAAAGGTGCAAACTTTGATCCTTTCTCAAGCAAATTTTATATCTCCAAATAAAACATTTAGGCATTTCTGTTCCTAACATTTTCGGCATGAGAGACTAGATCTACCAAGCCCATTTTCATGTAGTATCGTTTCCATCCATGTCAACAAATACAGATGCAGAAGTCCATCAACTACCATAATGGCAATCTACTAAGCCCCTTTTCCACCATCAATATGCAAAAAACTTATAGTATCAAAAACCCAAATAAAAAAAATAAAGAAAAAACAAAACTTTGTAGCATCAATCACTTAAGGCATATAGATCTGATAGACCCAAATGCAAATGTCACAAAACAAGAAGAAACCCATCTTAGAAAAATAGAAAGATACAGAGATCAAGAAGGTTTGACCTTTCTTGGCCAGCAGTGTCCCAAATCTGAGCTTTGACAACTTTATCATCAACATGGATACTACGAGTGGCAAATTCAACTCCAATAGTGGATTTGGATTCCAAACTGAATTCATTCCTTGTAAATCTTGATAAAAGATTGGATTTTCCAACACCAGAATCACCTATCAACACTAACTTGAATAGATAATCATAGTCATCATCTGCCCTGTAAGCACCCATTTGCTTTGCTAATTCTCTAGTTTTTGTTATATGGGAAATGAAGTTGAGAGAGATAAAGGTTTGGCCTTTCTGTGTTGTGGACTTGTGGGGTTATATGTGGATCTGCGTAGAGGTTTTGAATTTTAAAATGTTGAACATTCTTTGATTTTTGTTTGGGAGTAGGCTTGATAATTGTACTTTAACCATTTGATTTTTCAGATTCAATTTTTTTTATGATAGTATTAAAAAACTCACTTGTGAATTTTAAAATAATTAATTAAATGATAAAAGATTCTTTCAAAAATCATTATGATACTCATAAAACAAAAAAAAAATGAAATTTCCGATAATAATAATAATAATAATAATAATAATCAAAGCTATTACTTTAAAACATTTTTAAAATTAATAATTTAACAATCTTATAAACAAAATTGTGTCTTGAACATTGTTTCTGTTTTCTCCGCATTCATTCATTCATTCTATTAATTAATTAATTAATTAATTTAGATTTTCTAAAAGTTATGTTGAAGTTCTTGAGCAAATTTACAGTTGCCCTAAATTATCTATTTTGGCCTCTAGCCTTCTAGATATTTGAAAAGGTATAACGCGGAATGGCAGAATTAATCATAATGTGGACATGAATTATTTAATCACAAAAACATTTAAAAAAAATGTGTACATTGAAAGGTTGATACTTTTCCATTAATAGCAGATCTTCATAATTAAATTGAATTCCAATCGTTATCTCCACTAGGGTTTCTAATTTTTTTAATCATGTTTAATTCAACTTTCAATTTTTCCTTGCGTTTGCACTTCCAGATGAGAATTTGATGTTAACACCAAAGTGGGATGGATGTTGACAACATTGTTTGTCATTGTCATTTTCACAATAACCTTTGCCACCACACTTTCCTTCCAGGAAAGGGACAAGAACAGGCAACGTTCAAATTTTTTTTTTCTTTTTCTTTTTTGCAACCCTGCAATGATTTCAAAGATTGGTCTTTGTGTAGTTGAATTTGGTAGGAAACTAAGATCTGATGAACAAAGCATGGAAACATCTTAAGTAGCTGTAGGCTACTGCATTTCCCCTGCTCTTTGTGGGTTCGGTGAACAGATGGGGTTGGCGTGATGGGACTAGACTAGACAGGACAGGACAATATCATGGAGGATTTGCGAGAGAAATTTAGCTGTGCGACCAACAAAAAATGTCATTACAAGCTACAAAATCCAGCATCTCTTGCAGCATAACAATCTAGAGAGTCTATAATAACAGGAAATAAAGCAAAATGACTTAATAGTTGCAGGTGAGGATGACGTGCACTACTGATATTAGATCCCTGTCTTGTTTGTCAGAATATTTTCTTTTGTATTTTTCTAACGTTAACAATATTGTGAGGCAGACAAGAGAATGAATACAGCAGGTTACTGCTCAGGTCCTCTTCATAGCAGGGTATATATCACAAAATTGTGTTAAAAATAGATTTGATTCCTTCGGCCTTTTACTCATAACTGACCCGTGAAGGACAATCTAGTCCTGCCAACATGCCCAGGAACAGGACCCATATCGAGAACCTCAGATCTTCTGTGAGATAAAGCTTCCATTACTAACCCCACATGCTCTTCATTTACCTGAAACAAAATCATATATGAAAATCGAATCTTGTGAAAAGAAACCAGTTCTGTAAACTTGAATTCTTGCCTCAATGGTCATTCTTCAATCGCTTCAAGCTTCTCCTTACTCTCAGTTTTATACCTGATTCAACAAAATAATTGTCCAAAAAATATAAGAAAAGGGACTCTAGGAGGTGAGACAGACAGCTCAAGTCCTTCATGTCTCATATTCTCAATCAAGATACCTGAAAAGCATAAACATCTTAAGTTCAGAACCATATCAGAAATTTAAGAGACAGGAAAATGAAACTAATGTCATTGTAAACCTTAGTACTGTGAATTTTTTATGCTTAGCATGAAATAGAATAGCGCAACACCATGTAGTGTCAAGAAGAACAAACCAAGTTGAAGTCCTCCCCTCCCCTGGACCTCATATGTCTCTGCCACGCCAGGAAGCGCATTTCTGGCAAGATTAGTTTTAGCTTCAGCTATAACCGATCACCAATTTTCCCTCCGGTGAGCTAAAAACATATCGGAAGTAGACAATTATTTCCAAGTGGCTAACATTGAAACATAAATAACATGTTTGCCCTATATTGATGCCAAGCAAAACAATAGGAATCAACATAACATCTTATATGGTGTTAACAGAAACTCACTGGAGAGAACTATGATGGTATTATCAATGATACAGTTGCACTGCCATTAGTAACATTATGAAGTTTCTTCTGGTAACATTTTAAGAGATAGAAAGGGTTTGAGGGCAGGAAAGGGGAGGGGATAACCTCTTGGATTCTCTTTTGGACATCACTCCGTAATTTGAAAACTACCAAATCCTCTCCTTAGTAGATAATGGTAAAAAAAACTCAGATTGAAGAAGATACATGAATGCATCTAATCTCAATTGTTAGAGGTACATGAGATAATCATCCTTTTTAATACAACATCTTATATGGGTTTTTTTCCAAGTTACAATGGTATTTTATTTTTATTTTTTCAAATTTTTTATTTTATTTTTCACGTGAATAAATATTTTTTTTAGTTAGATAAAAATAGATGAATCTAATCTTTATATATGAAAATTGTAAAATTGGGAAGCAAGTTCTTGATCATTTCAATTGTTAGATTCTCAACTTTAATTACTGAATATGGTTTTGTCCAATATACTTCAATATTTTTTATGCTAATGTCACTTGACAAATAAAAAATAAAATAAAATGCAATTTACAAATAAGATGAAGAGAAAAAAATAATTTTTTTACTACAACATTTGATCCATTAGTGGATTGTCTCTCCAAATGTTGTAGTAAACTGTTTTTTATAATTTTCTCCCTCTTCATATTAATTAATTTATTAATTAATGGATTGTATTTATATGTAGTCGTCGTTAATTCTTTTTGTCAAAACAAAAACAAAAAAGTTTTTCATGTTGTAAACTTCATATAGATTTTTAGGGAGCTGCTGAGATAAATAACAAAAAAATAATAAAATTGGTAAAATCCCCAAGAAGCTTATTTCAATACAAAAATAAATGAATTTTAAATTAATATTCTAGCTTTATGCCTGCTATATGTGCCTTTCAACAACACACAAAAAAAAAAAAAAAACAACAACAACAACAACTCATGATTTTGCTGAGTTTGATAGGATTACTTCACATTCACCTGGGCATAGTATTTATTTAGTGTGATAATCACATGGCAGAGATCATAATATTAGGGTTTTGATACACAAATTTTACTATCATTACATGATAACAGATTCAAGTTTACCACATAGTTGCCCCACAATCCTCCTGAAGCATATGAACATATTACATTACAAAAAAGCAAAATTAGAGGCCCAGAGAGATTGGAAAACAGAAATGCTATCGTGACTCTACTAAGCCATACAGGATCTTGACTTGGCTGGGTCATCAAGATTTCTCATGGAAGAAGCTGATAGCTGAATATTGATTTAGAGAAACACACAAGGAGCCCTACGCTTCTGTCTCCTTTTCTTTGGCTTCGGAGGCTGCAAAACAACCTTGATTGCAGCATCAAAGACACCCTTCACATTCTGGGGATAAGACATTTACAG
>Ga0325402_1006177_pt1 | contig 11300 bp, 7 predicted proteins | sample PopdelMetagenome_22_FD_207212 | JGI IMG/M metagenome (GOLD analysis project Ga0325402, IMG submission 207212) | Populus deltoides microbial communities from Bellville, Georgia, United States - Xylem-PdKOR-R3 | ecosystem: Host-associated > Plants > Phyllosphere > Stem > Wood/Secondary xylem...
TTCAACCATAATAGGTTACTTGAAACTCTAATGAGGCTACCAGGTTTCCCTTTGTAGTCCCATATATGAGAGTAAATTTCTCATTTAGTTGAGAATTGGTTACGCAAGCTTTAATATCCTAGTCCCTTTAATGTCACCTTCCTCTTTTTAATCTTAGGATAAGGGTCCAGGTGTGTTCAACTTATAATTTTTTTTATATGGGTTGTAGGTGTGTTCAAAAGGGGTACAATTCAAAAACATGTTTAAGACTAAGAAATGGTACAAAAAAGGTACATGATATCAAAAGATTAAGAATGAATTTATACAAACAAGAAAAACATGGGATTTAACCTTAATTCCTTAAAGGTATCTTATATTATTAGACATGTTATTATAAAGCATGCTCTAGTTAAAGAGTTATTGATACTTCAAGTACAAAATGATGATATAAAACCTTGATAAAAATGTATTTTTAAGTATTAAATCAATAATCCTTGACATCGGCATACCCAAGGACCTCCCAAGGTAACATAGAACATTGATTAACTATTTCGGTCCAAAAATAGTTAATGACACCAACGGTTGTGTTAGTGTCGGCATTTTCATGAATATTATTAGTTGACCCCAGGATGGGCAACTAAGACACTAATGGAGGTCATTAGTGTCGGTAGTAGTCTTCCTAATGTGGGGAGAAATAGTTAAAGGAAATAAATTGGATAATCCTCAAAAGGGGTTGATGGTGGTGTATTGAATTGCATATGACTTAAGTAGGTAAATGTGCTGTATAAATTTTCTTCTGTGAATTGTTTGTATTTTAGTTATTTTTAATTATATGGAAAATTTATGTTTTGCAGGTCCCTCCCATTCTTGTCAGAAGTAAAATTTAGGTTCCTTCTCCCTTTTTGTATAAGTTAGGAACTTAGGGATTTTTCATGTAATTTTGTTATGCAGTAAACATGTAACATGAATAGAATAATATACTCCTTATATTTTTTTTTGAATATTAATGTATTAATCTATGCTTGGAAAATTATAGTGTACTAGCTTATGTTCAGAATACTAAACTGTGTTGTGCTTATATATGAAATTTTAGTGCTTGGATGGTTCTCTTAATTACTAACTTATGTATGTGATATGAGATGGAGATTGAGAATGAAGATTTGTCCTGAGTATATTCTTGAATGAATTAAATGGTTGATTTGTACCAATTATAGATGTGATTATGGGTGGGATGTAATTATAATTGTGTGAAGGGTAAATTATCGATAACTTGAGATCTCCCGGTATAGGAGAGACTCTACCAAAATTTCGTTAGAAATTTTGGTGAACTTAATAAAAAAAAAATTTTCTCCATTTACCGTTTATGTAGAAGTTAAATGAATATATTGATTGAACTTTTGAGGTTGTTACACATGATCTCATATGGTTTATTTGTCTCCTTAGTTTTGCTTTCTCTTTTCAGCTTTAATTGGTCTTCATAAACACGTCTAGGTGACAATGATGCAAGCGTGTATGCCCCTTCATCCTTCTCAAGAGAATACTTATTTTTAAATCCATCATGCTTTGCCTTTTTGTCAAATTGTCAAGGTCTCCCTAACAATAAATGACTAGCATACATGAGAACTACATCACACAAAATCTCATTCTTATACTTTCCAATTGAAAAAGTAATCAAAACCTATTTAATAATCATAACTTCACCACATTCATTCAATCATCGAAGCTTATAAGGTCTATCATTCTCAATAGTGTTCAAATCCAATTTCTTAATAAGAATAGTACTCGCAACGTTAGTACAACTTTCACTATCAATAATCATATTACACACCTTATTACTAATATGACATCCAATATGAAAGGGGTTCTCTCTTTGTTGCTTCTTTACCAATTTCATACCAACTTTTTAATCATCAGGCTTTAAGAACTTCTATTTCTTTTCTTCATAATTATCGCCCATACTCTCATCATTCATTGTAGCCCTAATGGTAGGCATTTCAACTTTCTTTTCCTTACAACTAGGAACTCCTTGTCTACTAATCACTAATCATCTTATCAAACTTATCCATTAACACTTCCATCATAGCTTCCATTCTATCATGTCTTTCCTCCACAATTCTTATCTTATTTGTTCAACACTTTTTAAAGACATTGTTTATACCCGAAATAAATGTTAGTAGCAAATAGAAAAAAATAATTATTTTTTCCTCACATAAACCCTCGTGTAGTTTAAATCTTTTTGTACTAGAAAACATGTTAGCAATGTCTATCCATTTTTTTTTGCATTAAAAAAATTGATTTGACCTCTGTTATGCATGCAAGCCAACGATTTAAACACCTCTAGAGTCCAACAACAAGATTAAACTGGTTCCACTAAGTGAGGAAAGTCTTACAGTGGTTGTATTAGGTCTTAATGTAGCTTAAAAAAATCAGATCTAGGTCAAAGATGCAATATTTTTTATGGTTTGTTTTAGAGGTCTAGACCTTTTTGGGTTTATTAGGTTGATAGGTTGGTTTCTTGGTGTTTTAAGGGTGTTTTGTGGTTGAAATGGTTGAAAAATAGGTGTTTTGGTGAAAAAAATGAGTTTTTTGGTAAAAAAAAACACGCAAACCTGATTTTTTTAGCCACCATAATAGTGGTTGAATTCTGAGCTGACAAGCAACACGTCGTCTACCACACCAAGTGACGTGTTGTCTGCTAATTCTTTCTTTTTTTAAAAAAAATACAAATGACCTGGAAAAAAATAACAGGCCCAAGAGCACGTGCCTGGGTTTTAAGGCCCATGCGGTTGAGTTTTCCTTTCTTGGTAATTTTCTTTGTTTTTTTCAATTAATATTTATCTTTTAAAAATATTTTTTAAGTTTGTTTTTTAATTAATACCCCTCTTATGTCATTTTGTTTTGGCTTATTTAATCTTTTTTTAAATAGTAACTATTATATTAAAAGCTAAATGGTGTGGGGAAATCACTGTAGATCAAGAGATTTTTTTGTGGATTGTAATAATAATTTCACTTTCAATTTCTCATCTTTTTGCAACATATTTCTTTGGCTTTCTTTTTCTTTCTCGGGGAAAGGGTGGCATTAGCGCTATTAAAAAGGTGCGTGTTATGCCTCCCAATGACCAAATCTAGCCATCCACTGTCTCACTAGATGTGCAGTCGTGTCCTCTTCTACGTTGTGTGGCGCTTGTAGACAAATACTAGTTGGGTTGCCGCTGGTGATCGATTTTTTGTGTTTTTTCTTTCTTTTCTCTCTCCTGATAACTAACATGCACAATTGTCCTCTTTGTTTGTTATTTGTCAAATCAAGCGTGTTTGTCAAACCCACGATGCTTGGATCTAGACCTAAGCACTTGGGTCTCGCAACCAGGCTAGACCCACACGCTTAGGTCTGTCAGACTAGGGCTTGGGTCAAAAATTTTAAAATTTTTCAAAAGCATGATTGGACCAACTTGGAGTTTTGTATAGGCTATAAAGGTTTATAATTTTCCCATGCTTTCTTAATGTAATTCAATTGAAATGTATCCAAATTTTTTTTTCATATTTTTTTTAGTTGTTGTGTCAACACATTAGAATCATTAAAAAAACACCTAAAAAGCATTAATTTGATATTGTTTTAATTTGAAAAGCATGTTCCACTACAAAAACAAACACTCGATGAGCTTTATATCAGCACTTAATCACCAATATTAATTTTATGAATTATATAACAATGACAAAAAGGAGAACAAATTGAATAAAAAAAAACTAAAACCTTAAATAAAACAACATGCACTTATTCTCACATGTTAAGCTAAGAATACCAGGAATTTAGTGGTTTCCAACAATTAAATCTTACATATGAAAATATAAGAGCTTAAAATTAATGCATATTAACCAAAATTAAGTCTTGTGGTGTTTTCATGGTAGTTGAAAACATTTTAGATGAGAGCAGTGATGTTTTTCAAAATTTTCCATTTAATCCTTTGGCATCCCAAAAAATTTTCTTTGCACAATTGAGTTCTTTTAAATTCAAATTAGAATCTAATTGCATGTTCATTATTTGAGAGAGAGTTGAATTAAAAGATAGAGGATTAAAGTGAAAAACGTGATTAACATAGGTGACACTTTCAAATTTGTTCCCCCCCAATCTTTTTTTACTGTAAGGTGGTTGGTTTGTAACACCTTGTAATTTAATACATTCGTACAAGAGCTTTGAGCCTTAACTTAAAAAAAAATGGGTATTTTTTTTTCTTTCATCGAACTTATCTGAGACTTGCCGAAATTCCCGTCGAAATTTCAGTAAAGTTTCCCTTATACCTAGAGGTCCCAAGTTATCGACAATCATCCTATATAGTTATACTCATTTCTTAATCATATCATAATCATGTAAAACCTCAACAACACATCATTCATTGTACATGCTTATTCTGCATCTTCATTTCTTTCCCATTAACACACATTTCATGCATTATTTTATTTACTTATATTATCGTGACATTTCCCCTTTATTTATCTCAATAAATTCAATATTACCATATTTATCACTAGTTTTTCGACATAAGTTTTTTTTATCCGGGTTTACATATTTTCTCATTTTTCTTATTCTTTTATCCAATGAAGCTCATCACTAGTTTCACCAACATTACGAGTTTTAAACTAAAAATCATGACTCTCATTTCGACTTCAACGATACCTTTAAATTTGTTTATGGAGATCATTCTCTCTCTCACATGACACATTTATTATCATTCCTACTATTTATTCATTTATTTCATATCGAATCTTCATTACTCATCGAGACCTCATTACTTCGATCCTATGTTTATTTTTATTTATTTATTTATTTACGGGGATTTACATGGTCCCTTTAATTTTTTTAAAAACACATCTTGGTATGAAAAATTATTTTTTTTTCAGCAATTTTTTCATTAGAGGGGAGAGAGGAGTCGTCAGATTCTAGAAGAGAGAGAGAGAGAGAGAGAGAGAGAGAGATCTTCATTAGAAACAATCCCAACCACAAAAAAATATTAAAATTGGTGTCAACGAGTTCCACAAGGTAAGGAGAGTCTTATAGTGATTGTTTTAAGCCTCAATATAATCTAAAAACTAGATCTAGGTTAATGATGCAATATTTTTTCCGGTTTATTTTAGTGGTTTAGACCTTTTTTTTATTAGGTTGATAGGTTTGTTTTCTTGATGTTTTAAAGATGTTTGTAGGGTGTTTTGTAGTTAAAATAGTTGCAAAACAAGTTTTGTTTGGTAAAACAAACCCATAAACCCAAATTTCCAGCCATCAAAATAGTTGTTGGATTTTGGGCTAACAAATAACACGTCGTCTACCATAATGGGCGACGTGTCATCTGTCAATTTTTTTTTTAAGAAAAAGAACAGATGACCTGAAAACAATAGCAGGCTCAAGCGCGCTGGCTTGGGCTTCAAGGCCCATGCGCCTAGGATTTTCCTTTCTTGATGCTTTTCTTTGTTTTTTTTTCAACTAATACCTTTTATATATCTTTTTATAAAATATGCTTTAATTTTGTTTTTTAATTAATACCCCTCTTATGTTAGTTTTTAGCTTATTTAACCTTTTTTAAATCATAAATATTTTTTTAATTATTGATTGTCTTTAATTTTATTTTATTTTATTTTTTGTTGTTACCTCATTTTTTTATTGTGATATTAAATTAATCAAAATTTAACTTGATTGTCAAAATTTTTAATTATCTCTGATAACACATGTTTATTCAGCTATATTTATTAGTATAAATTATTTTTTTTATTAACAGATGTTTTTTAAAACATATCTTTATTCAGCTATATTTATTTTATAAAAATCAAAAGTGATCAAAATTAATATTCAAAAAAAATTAAACAAATTAAAATAAGGATAAAAAAAGTATTTGTTTAGTTAAAAACTTTTTTCCTTATTAATGCATTATTTTTAATATTTTTATTAGAACTTGTTTTATAAAATATTATCATAATTTTAAAAGTAAGTTTAAATAAATAAATAAATAAATTATTTTAATGTAAATGTATAATAAGTTTAAGAAAAATCATATAGAAACATTTTCATATATGAAAATAATAGCATAATTAGATAACACCGTCAATTGTTTTTTTTATCTTTAAAGGGTGGTCTGTTTGCCATTTTTTTTTGTAAATTATTTGGACAATAGTTTTTTTGGTGATCTAATAATATTGTTCAGTAATATTATCTGAAAAATATTTTGGATAAAAAAACCCAAATCTTAACCCTTTTTTCACTCAAAAATATATAAAAAATTTATTTTATCAACCTCTATAACCCTATTTCTAACAACAAAACACATTATAATCAATTCAAAAACTCAAAATTAATCACGTTAAGAAGTCTTTATGAGATTTAATCTACTTTTTTAGACATCATTGAAAGTGAAAATTACATTCATTAAAAGCATGTTTGGGACACCGCGTTCCCTCAAATTTTGAAATTGTTTTTTTCTAATTTTTTTTAATATTTTCAAATCGTTTTGCCTTTTTATAATTACTTTTTTTTTGTTGTTTTTTCAATTATTACCTTTTTTATATATTTTTATAAAATATTTTTTATTTTTTTTTCAATTGATACCCCTTTTATGTTAGTTTTTAGCTTATTTAACCTTTTTAAAATCATAATTATTTTTTTAGTTACATTGAATGTCTTTAATATTTTTATATATTAATTTTTTTTTGTTACCTCATTTTTTATTGTGATATTAAATCAATCAAAATTTAACTTGATTGTCAAAATTTTTAATTATCTCTAATATTGTTTATTAAAAAAAAATTGACTCCCCTAGTAACGTTGCACGATGAAAATCTAGAATCATCTCCTTCGTGTAGAGGTTGAGGCATCTTGAAACGTTAGGTGACATAATGGTTGTGGATATCAATAACAACAAAAAATGTGATGATGATGATATTTGGTCAGAAACAACACTATTGGTATATCTGCCACGATATTTAATAAAAAAGTAAATCAGAATTATGATGTTCTTGAATTTTCTCATAAAAAACATGATAGCAAATCCTGAGATAAATAATACCATATTAGTTCAATAACCATCCATATCTTGAGAAGTTTTTTAAGAGAAGTTTTCCTTGGAAATCAATAGTTTAAATTAAACTATAATAATTTATCCGTTATTTTTCTTTAATGAATTAATATGCACATTATCAAAAAATAAATATTCTACAAAAAAAACTCTAATTATCAATTCAATCCTCAAAGCATATAAATTCTCATGACATTACCCGAGTAATCTCTAATTCAAAATCATAATTATTAAACCTAACATGATCCAGAAAATCAGTTCAAAACCTAATCTATATAGGGGTTTTTTTTAATCTGAATAAACATTAACCAATTAAACTAAAATGAGATCTATTAATATTATAAATTTCAAGGATTTTTATTTTTAATTTTTTATTAAAATAATATCATTTTATGATAAACTTGAATTGATTTATTGATTTATAAGTTTATTTCGACATGAATCTCAAATTAAATTTAATAACTATGAGTAAAACTTTTTCCTTCAAAATGACATAAAAAGAAGACCTATGTGTATCAAAATGAAAATATTTTTATCACATATTATAATAATATGGGTGTTACCGTGTTAGATTCATGGGGATCCCATTAGTACTCGAGAAACAAGAAAGAAAACTATCCGTTAACAGCCTAGAAATATCAAATCGACATCACAATCCTTTTCCCTGCAGGAAAATAGTAACGTTAAAAAACAACCCGTCTGTTACACTTCCACTTCATTGATTTTGATTTACAGTACACGAAAAAAATTCCTTGATCTTTCAAGTTCCTCTTTTCTTTACCTGTTAAATTCTGTAACAACACTGGAGTTCCACGGTGGAGACAAAGTAGAAGTATATAGCGAAGAGGAAGGATTTGTTGGATCATATTATGCAGCGACAACGGTCAAGAACTTGGTGGAAGAGGAAGACATGTCAAAGCATCTGATAGAGACACACCGCAAGCCCAGCGCTAAAACACACCGCTGGAGCACTCTGCTCAATGGCCTTAACCTGCGCACCCACCCAACACCTAAACCATTAACTCGCCCGCTCGCCTGCTCAAACCCAGTCCTCCTCATCTTCTTCTTCTTCAAGCCAAACCCCTTTCTAGTCGATGGAGTGACAATTTCGTAAGTTTTCTTGCTAATCTTGCTCCGCTACGCCATGGTTTTAGTGCCTGTATTTGTTACTTAGAACTTAGGGTTTGAGACTCCGATTTTTGTATATTCTGTAAATTTCTGGAAGTTGAAACCCTAGTTAGCAGTTAGTTTTTTTAAGCATTTATTTTTTAATCCTGGAAACTATTATTTATTTATTTATTTTTAATTTCCTGCTTAAAAAAGCATGAAATAATTTCAGATTTTGATCGTACAGAGATAGGCATGCTAATCCCTTTTTTTAATTATTTTGAAAATTTAAATTAATTTTTTTCTGTCTCTAACAGTAAGAAAACTCCGCTAATGGTGCTGCTTTTTAATCTCTTTGATAGAAGGCAGATGATTCTATAATTTCAGGATGTATATAAAGCAGGTAATGTCGTGCCAGAATTTATTTTTTGTGTATGGTTTTGTTTTTGAAAATAGAGAGCTGAATTTGATTTTTGTTCGGATAAAGTCTGTAATCAAGGGTTTTCGGAGCTATCGAGAACAAATTGCTACCGAAGTTAATTGTGTTGGTAAGTTTGTTTTAAGAGCTATTGAGAACATATTGATTTATTAATTTTTTTTATATATAATTTATTCATTTGTTGTCTGGTTGTTATAATATATTGAGTGATGAGTATTTTAAATTTCTGGACTGAAGGATTATTTCCTTTTTTATGAGTGTCAATAGTCAAATTTATCTCTTGTATTGCTAGCAAACAATGCACTTAAGAGCTTTTGTTCTAGGGCCCCTAACTTTCCTTGTTCTTGTGGATATCAACACTTCTACTTTACTTGTCGATTTAAGGAAGCTTCTTGTGGATTTCTAGGTTTTTTCTTCCCTTCACTCGTTGTTGGGTGATTTTTTTGTTTTTGTTTTCCTTCAATCCTTCGGTAAGCTTGCGAAAATTTGATTTCTTATTTGGTTGCAGTCTTTTGTTTTGATCTTCATGATTTTAATCAGCATTTCAATTATGTTTGCTGTTTCATCTTTTCAGAATGTTGGCACAATTATATTTATCAATAGTGTTGCATAACGTTCACATGTTTGCCCTTTATGCCCATGTTATATGTTAACGCATGCTGCTGCCCATCATTTTTTCCCAAATCTTTTTTGTGATTTCCTAGGCTGCCAATAAGGCTGTTACGTGTTTTGCTGGCAATGATAGTTTGTTTTTAAACTTTTGATGTCTCCTCATACTATGACTATGCGATGCTCTTATTTGTGTTTCTGTAATGGATTCTGGTAAGGATTATGAGCATTATTCAATCAGGATAAAATTGTTGCCGCTGCAACTTGACTACACCTACTGGGGAAATCAGTTGAGAATGATTGATTTGGTGACTGCCTTTATTTTTAACAAAACTGGTTTGCATTCTGTTCATGCAATGACTGTTTTGCTACTTAATTATGCATGGTGGATAAATTGAGAAACCAAATTGGTTCCCTTAGAGATGCCTTATCCGATGAATTCATTTCTATAGGAGATGCCTTTGTGATGGATGATTTCCGCACACTTGTGTTGGTTCATTAACATTTTCATTGAGTCACTTTCTCATTAAGTAGTATATGGTAATAAAATTACCCAAATGTTTAAAGTTTCATTGCATGCTATGATGCCATATGATACTTAGCAAAAGGGTTAAGTTTTTGGTGTCTCTTATTTTGCACCCTTACTTATAATTGGATATTCTAAAGTGGGAAATGTAATGTTGAGGAGGAGATTAAATATGGCCTCCCAATAAAGGAATGTATAAATGGTGTAGGAAGCTTATAGAGTTGATGAAACTTGGAAAGAACTAAACATTTAACTTTGTTTTAGCTTGAAGGCAATGGCATTTAAGGCATGCGTTCTTGCATGTCATCGGTGAAGAGTTCTGGGCCTGTTGATTTACTTGATTTAAACTTGTCAGTTAATAGCATTTGCATATGGCTTTAGGTGGAATCTTGATACTGGCATTTTTTTTTCCAGGCATTTAACCTATTTGCTTAGAGTTGTCTTCATTATGCAACCAACAATAGGTAGGGTATCCACTCATTCAGTAGTGTAACAAGTTTTTCATTAGCAGATTTGCGACCATATCTAATGCTCGTTTTCTTCTTGATACAGAGAACCAAAATCATATCGGATCTGCTGATATCTGTTTCAAAAGAATAGAGACAAGCCAAGATTAAAGTTTGCGAAGATTCCTTAAGACTTGGTAGTGTGGGTATTATCAGGTATACTCACATCTTTTTAAGCTTGTCCTGAATGTGCTTGAATGATCTCTCTTGGTGTTCTTTGTGAGTGATAAAAGTAGAGAAAAGATATTGATAAAAAAGACCACCAAATTAGATAATCCAGTCTGCAAGTTTTGGATTGTATAACATGCATGATGCGTTGAACAAATAACAAAAAAACTAAAAGGATTGGTGAATCCACTGTATATCAAGACACAACTTTCTATTCAATGGAACAGTGCAAAGTGCTTCTTGGCTGGCTTTTTTACCTCTTGCTCATTTCTTTTTGGCTGGCTTTCCCCCCTTCTATTCAGCTTATGTTGGTGGGCTTGGGCAAGGAGCATGCTTATTTTTTTTTCGTGTTAATTTCCCTTCATTCGGCATAGGACATTATGTTTTTTGGTTTGGGTTTCAATTGCTGGGGCTGGGATTGGGGCTGCTAGCTATTGGGTTAAGCTCATCTTCTCCTTTGTTTATGTGAATTTTTTGTGTCTCTCTCTCCTGGTTTTCCTGCACTCCTCTTCTCTTTCTCCATCGAAGCCACCAAGAACTGAGTTGTTAGGGTAAGGTGGGATTGCTTTTGTGTCTCTATTTGCCTTGCAATGATGGCGTGACTTATCAGCCTTCTTTTTCTTTCCTTTTGTCTGGGTTTTAACTTGCTGTTTTTGGGGGATTTGGTGCTGATCTTAAAGGCTTTTGGCTTTGATCTCAAAGATGTTGGGTCCCAGGGAATGGAACTTACATCTCAGGGAGCTGGAACTTATTGGCAAGTAACACTGAAGTTTGTCATCTGTGATTTTAGATGTTGTAAATGTTTGATCTTTTGCTTCAAGAAATAAATGCAATTGCAGTTTCCTAGACAATTATTTCCTACTCTCGATAAATCTTCTCTAGTTTAGCTATATAGGCAAAATTCTGATTCC
>Ga0325402_1006179_pt1 | contig 11299 bp, 4 predicted proteins | sample PopdelMetagenome_22_FD_207212 | JGI IMG/M metagenome (GOLD analysis project Ga0325402, IMG submission 207212) | Populus deltoides microbial communities from Bellville, Georgia, United States - Xylem-PdKOR-R3 | ecosystem: Host-associated > Plants > Phyllosphere > Stem > Wood/Secondary xylem...
TGTGACAGCTTATTTTGGGAATCTCCTAATCCTTTTCTTATTCATCCTAGCTATAAAAAAAGAAAAGAAGATTTCAGAATTAATTCTACCTTCAGATTTGATTCTCCTAGCTTATATGGGACTTCTAAAGGGCAACAAGTCTGATCCTATTATATTTAGGATATTAAATTTGGATTTATTATTGTTATTATTATTTTCTTCTTAATTTAGGGTTTATTTATATTATTTGGGTTTAATTGTAAGTGGGCATCATATAAGTCCATATAAGGGGTCCATTAGGGTTTATTTTAGTTTGGAGTAACTATAAATAAGGGCATAACCACATATGTAAAGTTGGACAATTCAGATTAATAAAACTTCTTTTTTGCCGCACTTTGTGTGTGTGTGTGTGTGTGTTGGTGAGATAATCTCCCTTCAATAGTTCTCTAATAAACTGAAAAATGACTTATCGAAGAACAACTGTCTTTGTGGCGTCATCCATATACTTCTCATTTGCGAATCAATATTCGTTGGGTAGGGGTTTTCGTTTCCAATAGTGCTGTGTTGGTGCCTATGTATAAATTATCTTTGTGTTACACTCCTATCAAACCTGATTTACTTGGCTTTCCAGGAATTGGTGTCTTTGCGTGACCACGTGATTACGAAGTTCGCATCAATTCCGTAAGAAGGTGAGGTGAGAGATGTGAGCATGTGATGATATTAAGAGTATTTGAGTGAAACACGAGCAATGTGAGGATTTTTTTACCATTAATCAATTTTTGGAGGTAGTATCATGTCAGATCAAAACAACACATCACCCCCTCGCGATGTAGAACTTAAATTTCAAATGCAAGCCATGACGAAGATGATGGAAAGAATTAATTTCATGATGGGGAATGTCTGTGACAGACTTGAGAAGGTAGGAAAAGATGGCAACCTGGCTAGAACATGGGACGTGAGAAAGGTTGGGGCTGAATCGAAATCAAATAATGACAGTGGGGCCGAAAGGCTAAGATGGGGTGATTATGCGGATTTTGAGGAGGACATTGATGATATTGGTGATGGTGGTTTTAGGAATGAGACCATAGGCCATCGGGAAGGTTTTCGGCAGCCTAGAAACTGAAGAGATATCATGTATTGTGATGAAGTGTTATGGCAAAAGAAAATGAGGATTCAAAAGGAGAGGTGGTATCAAAGGGGGAGAAATAAAGAGATTAAGCAAGAACTTGATGTGTTAACGGCAACAGTCAATGCCCAACAAGCTTTAGAAAGAGAGGAGAACATACGCTGTAATGATGATATACTAAATAGAACGTCTGCTACTTTCATCCAAAGTTGTTGGCGACGATTGTTTGTAAGAAAAGAACTCTAAAAGCTTTAAAAGGAGGCTAAGGAATTGTCCATTCAACTTGATGGTGATTCGAGGAAGAATCATTTTGAAGAGAGAGGGAATGATACGATCCGGGAAAGGTCAAATTCGGATTCTGATGTAAAATGTGCAACTATCTAGTTTTACTGCAACAATCATCATTCTCAATCCGACCGTTTGATCGAGCTAAAATTTTATGTGAAATCTCTTGACATGTTGTCCTACCTTGGCCTAAATTGCTAGGTCAATCGGTGTTTGAAAGGCATCAAAACACGGGTCAACAAAGGCTATATGAATTTTGTTATTTACTTCTTTTTGACTTGTGAACTTCCTATTTGGCCAGGATTCTTTTTCTAAAAGGATATGGCAGCTTATTTTAGGAATCTCTTATTTGTACAAAGATCTTTAATGGGCTCGAACATAGTTTCCAAATGTGGCAAGGATTCATAAATGTTTGAAAATCATTTTCTTATAAGGATTCCTTATTCATCCTAGCTACAAAAATAGCAAAGAAGATTTCAGAATTAATTCTACCTTCAGATTTCATTCTCCTAGCTTAAATGGGACTTCTAAAGGGCAACAAATCTGATCCTATTATATTTAGGATATTAAATTTGGATTATTATTGTTATTATTATCTTCTTCTTAGTTTAGGGTTTATTTACATTATTTGGGTTTAATTGTAAGTGAGCATCATATAAGTCCACATAAGGGGTCCATTAGGGTATATTTTAGTTTGGAGTCACTATAAATAATGGCATAACCAAACATGTAAGGTTAGACAATTTAGATTAATAAAAATTCTTGTTTGCCACACTTTGTGTGTGTGTGTGTGTGTGTGTGTAAGATAATCTCCCTTCCATAGTTCTCTAAAAAACTAAAAAACAACTTATCAAAGAACAACTGTCTTTGTGGTGTCATCCGTATACTTCTCATTCGCGAATCAATATTCGTTGGGTGAGGGTCTCCGTTTCTAATAGTGCTGGTACCTAGGTACAAGTTATCTTTGTGTCACACTCCTATCAAACCTGATTTACTTGGCTTTCCAAGAATTGCTGTCTTTGCGTGTAGGTTGTGTGACCACGTGATCACGAGGTTTGCATCAAGCACTATTGGAAATGGAAAACCCCCACCCAACAAATATTGATTCGCGAATGAGAGGTATAAGGATGATGCCACGAAACCAAATGTTCTTTGATAACTCATTTTCAATTCTTTAGAGAACCATGGAAGGGAGATTAGCTCACTAACACACACACACACACATAAAGTGTGGCAAACAAGTTTTACTTTCCTTTCTAAGTTAGGAAAAGCATTAAATAATCCTCCCCTCTTTAGGAATAAGATCTGGCCAACTTCCTTACTTAATTAGGAGAATAAATTGCTGACTTTCTATCCTTGTAGCATTAGGAAAAAAAACAAGCCTAACAAGGCTGGTATTGGGCCGGACACATCAGCCCCATGTTCCACACGAATTGGGCTCTTCTTGGATATGATGAATTAAAAGCTGTCCTTCATGCTCCTTAAATATCCCAAACTCCTCGAGGTCCATTTTGCTCCATATGTTCTGAACAAGCCTATTCAATGCTTCTTTAAGCTTCTTTGCCCTAGCTCTTGGAATTAGCTCAATTGGCACCTTCAATGGGTCCTTGACATGATTACGCTTGGTGTTAGGCTGATCCTTATCATCTAAACTAATTTGAAACAAGATCAGACCCAAAACAAAGACAACACAAAGAAAAATTGACGGGAAAGATAAAAACAAAAATACAAGAACTAAAAGGATATAACCTGATTATTATAGTCAAGCTCTGATACCAAATGATGCCAACCTCGTGATCACTATTGGAAATGGAAACCCCCATTCAATGAATATTTATTCGCGAGCGAGAAGTATAAGGATGATGCCACGAAGTCAGTTGTTCTTCGATAAGTCATTTTTCAGTTCTTTATAGAACCAGGAAAGCGAGATTATCCCACCAACACACAACAAGTGCGACAATAGAAGTTTATTGATTTAAAAATTATGTCCCCTTAAATGTCTGATTATTGCTTTATTTATACTGACTCTAAACTAAAAGAAACCTAATGGACCCCCCTAATGTGGACTTATATGAGACCCATTTACATTTGACCCAAATAAGTAATAATAACTAAAGACTAAGAAAAAAATTCTGAAATTAATATCCTATATATGCTTAAATCAGATTTGTCACCCCTAAGAAGTTCCAAATAGATTAGGAAATCTGATCTGAATATGAAATTAATTCTGAAGTCTTCTTTCTTTATTGTGCTTGATTTTCTTATTTTGCATGGATAATTATTAAATACCACCAACCATTCTTTCCTTGTGTAGTTAGGATGAATAAGGAATTCTTTTAAAAGGATTTTGAAACATTAATAAATTCTTGTCACACTTGGAAATTATGTTGCAGCCCATTAAAGATCCTTGTAAAACTAAGAGATTTCCAAAACAACCTACCACATCCTTGTAGGAAAAGGATCCTTGCCAAATAGGAAGTCTACAAGTTAATGTGTTGTTGTGATGTAAATGATGATTAAAAAAGAAAATTATCACATAAGAAGAGGATCCTTGCCAAATAGGAAGTCCACAAGTTCTGACTTATATCGCAAGTCCTTCCTAAATTCCGATTCATCTGAAAGTTTATCTCAACATAGAGAAATACCTTTGGAATCTTCTAGTAAATTTTCAGCTCGATCCAATAGTTTGATTTGGAATTATGATCAATAGCGTAAAACTAAAAGGTTGGAAATTTTATGCAAAAGTTTGAATTTGACCTTGCTGGGATCATATCAAAAGGGGTTAAAGGTGGCTAGCCATTAAGAGGGTGAATGAGATGAGTAGAAGTTGTTATTTCTTTGTTAGATTGATCTTAATGTGTTGTTGTGATGTAAATGATGATTAAAAAAGAAAATTATCACATAAGAAGAGGAAGGAACCCTTAGTTCCTTTTGAGTCATGTTTGGCTAAAGTGATACGATCCAAGTAGTGTCAGATTTTGGCGTAAAATTTTCTATTATCCGGTTCTACGCTGTTGAGTATAACTCCAAATCCAACCGTTGGATCGAGCTAATATTGGACATGAAGATTCCGGATGTATTGGTCTATGTTAGGGGTAAGGTTTCAGATGAATCGAATTTCAGGAAGAACAAGTGATATAAATCATAACAGATTGTATGAATTTTGTTATTTACTTCTTTTTCATCTATAGACTTTCTATTTGCAAGGATGTGACATCTTGTTTTGGGACTATCCTAGTTCTACAAGGATCTTTAATGGGCTGCAATATAGTTTCCAAGCCTGGAAAGGATTCATAAATGTTTCAGAATCCTTTTCTTACAAGGATACCTTATTCATCCTAGCTATAATAAGGAAAGAATACTTCATAATTAATTCTATCTTCATATCAGATTTCCTAGTCTATTTGAAACTTCTTAGTGACAAATCTAATTCTAGCATATTTAGGATAGTAATTTTCAGGTTATTAGGACTATAAGTGGGCCCCATATAAATAAAGGCGTAACCAAACATGTAAGTTAGAGAATTCAGATTAATAAAACTTCCTTTTTGCTGCACTTTGTGTGTGTGTGTGTGTGTGTTGGTGAGATAATCTCTCTTTCATGGTTCTCTAAAGAACTGAAAACGACTTATCGAAGAACAACTAGCTTCGTGGCGTCATCCTTATGCCTCTCGTTCGCGAATCAGTATTTTTTGAGTGGGGGTTTTTCGTTTCCAGTAGTGCTGGTGCCTAGGTACAAAATATCTTTGTGTCACATTTCTATCAAACCTGATTTACTTGGCTTTCTGGGAATTGGTGTCTTTGCGTGTGGGTTGCGTGATCATGAGGTTCGTATCAATCCATTAATTTCTAAATAACACAAAATACAAATTTAAGATATACTCTTATCGTGGATGTGGATATGAAGGACTTGCCACAACGTAATATATTTGGAGAAAGATCAAATGACACACACTTATATATAAACATACAAGGTTACGTATTATCATTAGTCCTTTCAATTTCTGTCTAATGGATTTAAATTCCTTATTTCATAAATCATATTTAATTTCCTCCTTCCATTTTATTTCATGATTTTTCAATCAATATCCGCCCCTTTTTAGGCTAAAGAAATAATCCCTTCCAGATGTCGTTCCCCATTTCATTAACACATGTAATCGCTTCCCACCGGGAATACCATTATAACACCTCTCTCCCAAAACCTAGAAGGGAATGCCGACACTAATGAATTCTCATTAGTGTAATTAGTCGCCAATATCAGGTTCGACTAATAAAGTTCGTTATAAATGCCGACACCAATGCCAACGGTTTATGTCATTGAATGTTTCTCACCCGAAATAGTCAATCAGATCCCCTTCTTTTAGTACTTAGGAATATTTCGGTAAATGCCGATGTTAAATTCATGGCATCATTAGCTTTCACCAACTGAATAGCTAATCAAGATTCATGTGATTGTTGATATTGACGTCACCAGCCGATATCATTAACTATTCTCACTTGAATAGTTAATCAAGTTCAATATCCCCCCTTTTCAGGGATGATCATGTCGATGTTAGTAAACCTTACTAACATCATTAGCCTCCACATTCGGAACTGGCTAATCAAGTTTGAGCATGATTATCAATGAAGTCCATTAATACAATTCATATTCTTAAATCAATCAAATATTCAATTTCATTTTAATTTATACTAACTCAAGACTTAAATAAACCCTAATGGACCCCCCCAAAGTGGACTTATATGGGGCCCACTCACAATTGATCCAAATAAGTAATAATAACCCAAATACTAAGAAGAAAATAATAAAAATCTTAAAATTAGTATCCTAAATAGACTATGAAATCTGATCTGAATGTAGAATTAATTCTGAATTCTTCTTTCCTTATTGTAGTTAGGATGAATAAGGAATCCTTGTAAGAAAAGGATTCTGAAACATTTATGAATCCTTTCCACGCATGAAAACTATGGTGCAGCCCATTAAAGATCTTTGTAGAACTAGAAAATTCCCAAAACCAGCTATCATATCCTTTTAGGAAATGAATACTAGCCAAATAGAAAGTCCATAAGTCAAAAGTAAATAGCAAAATCCGTACAGCCTCTGTTGACCAGTATTGTGATGTCTTCCCAAACTTCGATTGATCTAATATTTTAACCCATGGTAAGAAAACATGTCAAGAGACTCCACGTAAACTTTCAGCCTGATCCGACGGTCGGATTAACAATTATGACTGTTGTCGTCAAATTGGATAATTGCACATTTTATATCAAAATCCGAATTTGACCTTTTCTGGATCGTATCAATGACACCACAAAGACAATTGTTCTTTGATAATTTGTTTTTCAGTTCTTTAAAGAACCATGGAAGGGAGATTATCGCAACAACACACACACACACACACACAAAGTTGTTATGCCTTTATTTATACTAACTCTAGACTTAAATAAACCCTAATGGACCCCCCTTAGGTGAACTTATATGAAGTCCATTTACAATTGATCCAAATAAGTAATAATAACCAAAAGACTAAGAAGAAAATAATAAAAATCTGAAAATTATCATCCTAAATATGATAGAATCAGATTTCTGACCATTAAGAAGTCCCAAATAGACTAGGAAATCTGATATGAAGGTAGAATTTATTCTGAAGTCTTCTTTCCTTTTTGTAGCTAAGATGAATAAGGAATCCTTGTAAGAAAAGGATTCTGAAATATTTATGAATCTTTGTCACACTTGTAAAACTATCTTGCAGCCCATTAAAGACCCTTGTAGAACTAAGAGATTCCCAAAACAAGCTGGCACATCCTTGGAGGAAAAGAATCCTAGCCAAATAGGAAGTCCGTAAGTCAAAAGAAAGTAAAGAATAAAATTCGTACAACCTTTGGTGACCAATATTGCGTTGCCTTTCTGAACTCCGATTGACCTGATTTAACCCAAGGTAGGAAAACATGTCAGAGACTCCAGGTAAATTTTCAGCCTGATCCAACGGTAGAATTAAGAATTATGACTGTTGCCGTAAAATTAAACAATTGTGCATTTTACGTCTGAATCCGAATCTGATTGTTTTTTTTTGTTGCCTGGATCGTATCAGGGTTTCTTTGCAAGAGAAAGCTACTGTAGCTAAGGTTGCTACCAGTTTTGGGGGAGAGGAAAAGTCATCTTTTTTCCTCTCATTGCATTTATGCCCCCTCTTAAATGTGATGGATTGTGTTTGGGTGTTGTGTGTTTTTATCCTTGCTCCCCTTTTTTATTAACTTAGGGTTGATTCTTCTATGTTTCCCACTTAGAATAAGCCGATCCATTTTTTTTTTGTTTTTATGGGGTTTTACAAAAAAAAAAGGTGATAATTCAAGACAGGTAGAAAAAGGGTGAGGGAGAGAGAAAAGTAGTTCCAAGTTATTTAATTTTTGTCATGGTGGCTAGAAAATTGATTAAGAAGGGATGCCTTGGATTTTTAGCCCATATAAGGGAACAAATAAAAGGAATATAGAACTAGCCAATATTCCTATTTGCAAGGGAATACCCAGATTTGTTCCCAGAGAAATTACTTGGATTGCCTCCCCCATAAGAGAGATTGAAATCTCAATTGACACTTTTCTAGGAACCAGTGATTAGTACTTAAAAGTGCATTATCATTAAGGCTTTATATCATCGTATTGCACTAAAGTATCGTTAAATTCCCTAACTAAAGCATGTTTTATAATAACAAGTATGATAATATAATATATCTTTAATTTATGGTAAATGCTTGTTTTGAATGCAGGTATATCTCACAATTCAAAGGATTGATTAATGTGATTAACTATTGAAAGTGAAGAGACAAAAAGAGGACTAGGCTAAGAGAAGAGATGCTGGTTCAATTCCAAACTAGAACTCCATTCGGTTATTTGATCATAACTGGAGTTGTAGACATCGGATTTAGGTCCACTTTATATGGATGGAAAGATAAGACATAAAACTAAAACTTTCATGAAGAGTTCAAGACTCAATTCTGCTGTTTTCAAGTTCAAATCTTAGCAATAACGGAAAAGTCGGAACCTGTCCTACAACTCAAACATTGTTCGGATTTCAGCTCATATCTTGAGTTCTAGAAGTCCAAATAAGCTCTGGTTTTTTTTGTTGGAAAGCTGAGACAATTGCCCACAGCTTTCATGGAATAAAGGGCTCCAATTCTGATGTTAGCAATAATGTTTTGGACAGCCAACAATATCAAGAACCAGTAACCAACAATGTCAAAAACCAGCCACCAAATCAATGGTTGCCTACCAATCAATAGTTCTGAATCTTAGCCTATAAAAAGAGGCATTTGCCATGTATTTAGTCATATTATTTTTCAGATCAAAATCATGTTCTTGCTTTCTCTTTATATCTTTGTAATGTTCAAGTTTTCTTTCATACTATATTAATCTCTTGTTTATGCCTTTTGATTTCCTTTCCTATACTTAGTTAACTTATATCATGTTTATGTTCTTATGTTATCATGTTTATGTTCTTATGTTTTTTATTTATGTTTTTCTTCTTCATTATGTTTAGCTAGGTTAATTATGTCAAGGTGAAAAGGTTTTCCTAATGGTGTTAGAATAGGTATAATATAAACTCAACATGGACTTTAATGTTTATATCCAAGAAAATTTGTTACTAACATGTTTTATCTTTTTATCTTACTAATGCTTAATACCTTACTTGTTAAATGGCTAATCTAGATTTGTGTTGTATAATACTTGGTACATCAAATGCTTGATCCTTCATAATTTTCGGCCGACATCGTTATTATGATAGGAACTTGATTTGTTGTTAACATAAGCTAGCAACATGAATGCCTGATGATATTTATAAGTATGGTGTTATTTAGATAAGATGATTAATATGATCATGTTAATAATTTATAATGAGCTAATAACGATAAATCATCCGATTGGAACCTCCTTTGTGTGTGGTTTCCAATTGAGTAATAAAAAGAGTTTATATTATATTTATTTGAAATAACATTAGTGGATCCTCTAACCTTGACATTTGTTTTATTATTGTTTAATCCTTACATCAATATCACATCCCAAAACTCTCTTCAACTCCTTTTCTGTTATTATTCTCTTCAAATCTTTGTCTTTATTTGTAATTTATATAATTCACGTCCCTGTGATTCGACCCCGGTCTTGCTAGGTTATTTATTACTTTGACACTCCTGCACTGGGGATAAGACATCAACTCTTTGATCATGTCAACCAGTCCTACAACATAATCTCCATATAGGATGGCGCATATGGAATTAGTTGAACTAAAGGTTTAGCTGCAAGAATTGTTAGATAAGGGATTCATTCGACTTAGAAATTCCCTCTGGGGAGCTCTAGTACTCTTCGTAAAGAAAAAGGATGGTACCTGATATGATCCAGGAAAGGTCAAATTCAGATTTTGAAGTAAAATGTGCACCTATCCAGTTTTACGGCAACAATCATAATTCTCAATCCGACCGTTGGATCGAGCTGAAAGTTTACGTGGAGTCTTCTGACATGTTGTCCTACCTTGTTTTACAATTTCAGGTCAATCAGAATTCGGTAAGGTATCGAAATATGGGTCAACAGAGGTTGTACGAATTTTATTATTTACTTTCTTTTGACTTGTGGACTTCCTATTTGGCCAGGATTCTTTTTTTAAAAGGATGTGGCAGCTTATTTATGGAATCTCCCCATTCTACAAAGATCTTTAATGGGCTGCAACATAATTTCCAAGTGTGGTAAGGACTCATCAATGTTTCAGAATCCTATTCTTACAAGGATTCCTTATTCATCCAAGCTACAAAAAAGGAAAGAAGATTTTAGAATTAATTCTACCTTCAGATTTGATTCTCCTAGCTTATATGGGACTTCTAAAGCACAACAAATTTGATCCTTATATTTAGGATATTAAATTCAGATTTATTATTGTTATTATTATTTTCTTCTTAGTTTATGGTTTATTTATATTATTTGAGTTTAATTGCACGTGAGCATCATATAAGTCCACATAAGGGGTCCATTAAGGTTTTTTTTAGTTTGGAGTCACTACAAACAAGGGCATAACCAGACATGTAAGGTTATTCTATTCAGATTAATAAAACTTCTTGTTTGCCCCACTTTGTGTGTGTGTGTTGGTGAGATAATCTCCCTTCCAAGATTCTCTAAAGAACTGAAAATGATTTATCGAATAACAACTGGCTTCGTGGCGTCATCCCTATACTTCTCGTTCCCGAATCAATATTCGTTGGGTGGGGGTTTCCTTTTCCAATAGTGCTAGTGCCTAGAGACAAGTTATCTTTGTGTCACACTCCTATCAAACCTGATTTAGTTGGCTTTACGGGAATTGGTGTCTTTGCGTGTGGGTTGCGTGATCACGTGATCACGAGATCTGCATCAATCATAATTCTCAATCCAGGAAAGGTCAAATTTAGATGTTGACGTAAAATGTGCAACTATCCAGTTTTACGACAACAGCCATAATTCCCAATCCAACCGTTGATCGAGCTGAAAGTTTACGTGGAGTCTTCTGACATGTTGTCCTACCTTATTTTACAATTTAAGGTTAATCGGAGTTCGGGAAGGCATCAAAACATAGGTCAATAGAGGTTATACAAATTTATTGACTTGTGGACTTCCTATTTGGTCAGGATTCTTTTCCTAAAAGGATGTGGCACCTTATTTTGGGAATCTCCTAATTCTACAAAGATCTTTAATGGGCTGCAACATAGTTTCCAAGTGTGACAAGGATTCATGAATGTTTCAAAATCCTTTTCTTACAAGGATTTCTTATTCATCCAAGCTATAAAAAAAGGAAAGAAGATTTCAGAATTAATTCTACCCTCATAATTGATTCTCCTAGCTTATATGGGACTTGTAAAGGGCAACAAATCTTATCCTATTATATTTAGGATATTAAATT
>Ga0325402_1006180_pt1 | contig 11299 bp, 6 predicted proteins | sample PopdelMetagenome_22_FD_207212 | JGI IMG/M metagenome (GOLD analysis project Ga0325402, IMG submission 207212) | Populus deltoides microbial communities from Bellville, Georgia, United States - Xylem-PdKOR-R3 | ecosystem: Host-associated > Plants > Phyllosphere > Stem > Wood/Secondary xylem...
TTGCCTCTATTATTCTTATACTATAAGAAAGAAAATAAAACTTATATCCTTTAGAGTTCATTGCATAACCAATGAATTATCCATTGGTTTTTGTTGGATTGAATTTCTTTAGTTGAGAATTATAAATCTTTACCTCAACAAGGCAACCTCATAGATATATATGATTTAAACTAGACTTTCATCCATTTTATAACTCAAAAGGTTTTTTATACGTAGCTTTTTATGAAACCCTATTTAAAATATGCATAACAGTCTTTAATGCTTTACACCATAATAATAATGGTACATTAAAATTACTAATCATACTCCGTACCATGTCTATAAGTGTACGGTTCTTTCTTTTGGCCATATCATTTTGTTATGGTGTGCCAAACATTGTGTATTATGCAATAATAACATTTTTAAAAAAAACAAACTTTGCATATAGACCTATCATTTATCATTTTTTTGTGTACGCATCATAATACTCTTCACTTCTATCTGACTTTACAATTTTTATGGTCTTTTCCTTTTGTTTCTCTACCTCAGCCTTATAAGTCTTAAAAGCATAATGCTTCAGCCTTATCAAATAAAATATAAAGACATATTAATCTAGAATAGTCATCAATAAATGAGATAAAATATCTCTGACCATTTAAGCATGGAGTGTTAATGGTCCACATATGTTAACATGTATGATTTCTAAAATTTCTAAGCTCTTCGAGGCCTTTTTAGTGGTCTTGTTAGTTTGCTTTGCCTTTAGGCAATCTATATAAGTACAAAAATTAGTAAAATCAAGAGCGTTTAAAACTTTATCATTTCTATTCTTTTAATTCTTTCAATGGAGATGCAACCTAATCTCTTTTGCCGTAATATAAACAAATTCTCATCAATCTTGCTTTTTTTAATACCATAATAAACATGCATTGATAAATAGTTGAGCTCAAAAGAAGGGCCTAGATCAATTTTACATAAACCATCAATTAATGCTCTACCACTAATAGAAAATTTATTTTTTAAAATGCTAAAAATGTTTCCATTATAGAAAAATCTATATCCAACATTATAGAGTTTAGAAAATAAAATAAAATTTTTAGAAAATGATGGAACATAAAAGAAAATTTTCAAATTCAAAGCAAGTCTAAATTTTAAAACTAATCTAAAAGTCCTCACAACTTTAACTTTGTAGCTTATTCGGTTTCTTGAATAGATGCCTCCTTCATTTCCCTTCAGCTTTATTAGACATAGAAAGCTCTATATGGTATTAACAATATAAATTATAGAACTAGAATCAGTCCATACTAAAGAGATGAATTTACTTTTCTTTATGAGCCGTTTCTAATACTTAAAGCAATCTTTCTAAACATGTCCATATTTCTTGTAGAAGAAATGTTAGTTATTTTTACCATGTTGCTTTATTAGCATATTTTTATGCTTATTCACTTTAAAGGTCATTTTACCATTTTTAGCATTTTCTTAAGAAACCAAATGAGCATTTTTAAGTTTTTCATGTTTCAATCTCTTTTCTTATTGAACACATATGGTAAATAATTCATTAATTGACCATTTTTTTTCTTATGTATGTTATAAGAAATCTTAAATGAACCTTATTCCGTAGTGGGAGAGTTCAAGATGAAATGAATAAAAAATGACATAGAAATCTCAAGCTCTAAGAACTTCAATTGAGCAATAATGTCCCTAGTTTTCATAATGTGTTCGTGAACACTCGTATTATAGTCAAATAACATCTCTGAAAGCCTCTTTATTAAGTTTTTAATGTCTTCTAACAATAATCAAATTGTTCCTTTATGACCTTCAGGAAATCTTTTGTCTTGGAACATTGAGAGATGAAACCCCTAATACTCTTACTTATGCAAGATTTTATGATAATTAAAGTTAAGCGATTAGATCACCCCCCCCACTCATAATTAGTCTTTTCCTAAACATTTCCTATGAGTGATTCATCCACATGTAAGGCCAAATTCAAATCCACACACCCCAATGCAAAATGAATATTTTCCTTCCAATCAACAAAATTTAATATAATATAGGCCACCTTATACATTTTTTCCAACAATAGTATAATAAAAGCCCAAGTGAATCTATTAGAAAAAAAAAATCTATTATTTTCAACATTTACAGAAACAAGAGCCCTTTGTATACGAGGATAACAATGTATATCCACATATTGGGTTTTATTGTATCCATACCTTATTTATTATCCAACAGGTACAAAACTTAGATATTTATACATTATCTAAACGTTTGTATTTATTTGAGTATTATTTATTATTTAACATAAAATGAAGTAGTAATATAAATATTTAAGGGGTGTGTGTGTGTGTGTGTGAATAATAAGATATGCATATATTATATTGTATTTTAAAAGAAATATAAATGTTCTATGTGTATTTATATTATCGTCACCTAACACCGAGACAAGTTATTGGTATGAGAAGGGGTAAAAATGGAAAAGAAGTTTCCAACTAATTTTATGGTCATTAAGAACCTTGAGTGATCTTTCAGAGGTTTTGGATAAGGAGCTAATTATGTAATAGAAAAAATAAACATTACCTTATACATCCTATCTAATATAAGCTGCATTGTTGTTTGTTTTTAATGAAAAGAAGTGTCTAATATGCCTTGAAAAATATTTTTTAACAAATAATTTTATTATCACTTTTAGGTCATTTCTAAGGATAAATCCAATTAAAGGGTTATCTATCCTATGTTGCTCAATGGATAATAAAATTACAATCAAAATTTATGTATTGAAAATATATTTTTTGAAATAATTTTATTATCGCTTTTAGGTAAACTTTTAATGATTAATCTCATTAAGGGGTTATTTATCATATGATAGTCCATGGATAATAAAATTATGATAAAAATTTATATATAGAAAATATATTTTCCAAAATGATTTTATTATCGCTTTTAAGTCAACTTCTAAGACATTAAGGGGTTATTTATCCTATGTTGATCCATGAATAATAAAACCATAATTAAAATTTAGTGTGTCATGTAGTATCACTTTCGGGTCAACTTCTTAGGATAAATCCCATTAAAGGTTTATTTATCCTATGACAATTCATGAACAATAAAACTACAACCAAAATTTAGAATAGAAAATATATATTTTATATAATTTCATTATCATTTTTGGGTCAAATTCTAAGGATAAATACTATTAAAGGGTTATCTATCCTATGTTAACCCACGAATAATAAAATCATGACCAAAACTCAGGAGTTTGAAAATATATGTTACTTCTAAAATTTTATCCCTAAAATAAAATCACAAACCTAAGATTATTCCAACACAAAATTAATTTCATATACATGAATTAATCCCAAAATATCATCATAAAACACATCATGTTGAGAAATTGAACATGCAAAAATTCAAATGTCTACAAACATACGCAATCAATCTCAACATTGTTCAAACACAAAACTTTTATTACAATATTCATCCAAATCAATCACAAACCACAATAATCATTCATAATATATTTAGGGTTTAAAATTAACCTTTTAGAGTGGACAAGATGGATCAGAAGAGGCTGAAATAGTAGGTGAAAGTTATAAAATAGTGCTAGAAAATTTGGTTGTGGCGGCTTAGATTACGTCGCTTAATTTGGCTAAACTGTAGGTAATGGAAGAGAGTGGCCTAGTCCATAAGAAGAACCACTTAGTATTTTTTTTTTCCAATGGTGGTGTGGAGGTGTACATCACCTCCATCCATTGAGAGATATCCAGTCGTTAAAAGTTCATCTTTTTTTTGTCATCGATGTTGTTTTTTTTTTCTTGACAGCCTACCTTGCAAGGCATTGTTGAGCTTACTAGAGGGGAGAGTGGTATATCTGCACGCCGCACCACTTCCTTATAGTTCTCCTGGTAGTGGAGGTGTTGTTCATCTCCCTCCAGCGAGAGAGATTCATGGCTGGAAAGTTTTCAGTTGGCTTGTTATCTTTTCTACTGGCAGCTTTATTTTTCTTCTTTTTTTAGGTGTTTTCTCTTGGATTTATGGCTACCACGAGTTTCTATATTGCCATGGATGTTATGGGGAAGATTTTGGTGGTTGGAATGGTGGTGTAGGTGATCGGAATTCAGTGAAGGAGGTGGAGGGGTGGTTAGGTTTCTTGGTTTGGTTTTGGGTTATTGGTGGAAGAGAAGATGCTAAGGTTTTTTTGTGTGGTTTCTTTTTTAAATTTGAGCTCACTTTCTCCCAAAATCTTATGGTGGCTAGGGTTTTTGGTAGGAAATATGAAGTTAGGGTTTTTTAGTTGAAGACATGAAGTGTGGTGGGAAGGCTTTTTCTCTCTCCAAATTTTCAACCCTCATTTCTCTTTTTTCTTCTCCTCTATTTATGGCATAAGACTTTTTTCACCTTTTTTTTTGTATTTCGATATTTTTAAAAAACAACATTAATATTAATTTGATAAGAAAAGAATTCACGAAGAAATGGATGCGAATGCATTGAAAACATATTAATTTGAATTTTGATTTTTTTAAAAGACATTAACAAAAGAAAATAAATTTAAAATTGCAAAATTGTGTGTGAATGTCTGAAAATACTATTTTTTTTTTGAATTTTTGATGTTTTTCACATGTTTTAGAATTTTTTGGAAAAATATTTTTTTTAAAAGTCAAAATTAGATTACTATATATATATATATATAGTTAAATTTAGTTAAATTTACCAATATTTATACTCTATCTATTGATCTATCAACAGAGAATCATCTAAAAAAATCACCTATTCGAAATCGAATGCAAAGTTTGGTTGAAATTGTAGTCGTTCCTTGTAGCCGGAAGCTTTGCGTAAGCATATTTGTTATTTGTCAAAGGTAAAATCGCCTAATTGATGCAACATAGGCCAAGTCAAAGTGAAACTAAGCCCAGCAATTAAATCCCTATGGGCTTGACAACTCCTGGACCTAGTTTAAATCAAATGGCTGCCAGCTTTTTTTCCTAGTATCAGATGTTCAGGCCTCAGTAGTGTTTCACTGAAAGATGGATGGTGTTTTTTTTTTTTTTCATATGTGGTTTCACAAGTTGTAATAAGAGATTCTGACCAACATCTAGTCCCCCAATACACATGCAAGAAGTTGAGTAATTGCTTTTGGTATATAGAACAAGGCAGAGTAACTATACTTATAATGTTTGAAGTGCATGTGGAAGATGATAAAAAGCAATTTTAATTTCGTCTCATGTCTAAATTTAAGCTCCACCTCCGTCATTGGGCCAGTCAGACTTGCCCCATCACGCATGCTCATGACCAAACGAGCCCTAGAAGTACACATGATCATACATGCTAGTCTTGACTCTCTCCATTTGCATTAGCTTTCACACCTATTTTCTCATGTCAAAAACAAAGGAATATCGGCTCCTTTGCCTCACTAAAAGTCTTGAAATTCTGCATGCTGGATGCCTAGACCCTCCATTAAACGATTAAGTTAAAATGATATTTCCACTCTTACACTGAGCCATGGCATCAATGAGTCATTATTGTCTAGGAGCCTGCCTGCATGAGTTTGAGAAAAAACCCCAATCACAAATTGCCATTAGTCCAACCAAATAATGTTAATGCGAAGGTATTTGAACAACCCAGTAGTCAACAGTAATGTCCATTCTCCTATCCCCAAGTCCACCTTTCCTCAACTATCATTAGCAACACAAAGGCAACTAAACGTTGCAGCAAAGTGCAAAAGGACCAAAGGAAATTAGTGTGGTGCAGTTATAATGCTCCTGGTTTATCATCGGATTTCGCTGCTAATGATATTGGCATCCTTATCCGAAAGCTAATTATTCCTTGCCTTCAATCCCAGAAGCGAAGTACAATTATTGGAGGATGTTCTCTCACATGACTGCAATTTTCAGGACCTCAATTTTCGAACTCTAGTTGTTGGAGAACAGGTTTGTAGCTTTCAGCTCCATCTTTTCTCCAATTAATTGTTTGTTTCCTTTTTATGTTAAAATATTGTACTAAGATCTTGACCTCATAGCTGAAATATATACTCTTGTCCAAGCTTGATTGTACAAATTTAATGCAAGTGTATCACAAGATCCCTGAATGTTAGCAGAACGTATACATTGACTATGTACAGAACGCCATGCAATTCCTTCGCAAGTTAATGAAGGCAATGGGGCCTGGTACTCGTTTCAAGATTAATGTTACTGGCTAGTGCAAAGCAAGGATGACGAGAATACTGCAACTGCTTTGGCATCTAGGTGGATGCCACAGCTCAGAAGCTCTTTCTAATTCTCAAATAGGTAGACGACATGCATCCACTGATTTTTCTTCATCCATTGGGCTCTATGTCTTTCCATACAAAAAACCATTTTCAACCTCTTTAATTTTAAACTTGAAAATTAAAAAAAAATTCATAAACCTCAATAAACTCATATCTAATATCGAAACAATCTTTAATCGATCAAAAAGTGAAAAATAAACTTGAAAGACAAAACATTCCCGAGTCCCGATTCATCTTTTCTGGCAATTTAAGAGGTCAAAACATCTTAATGGAATTCTTCTTGTCAAATAAAACTCATTAACACCACGATTAGTTTTGTTGGTTGTCAAAAAACAGACTACCAACAACTCTCCCTCTCATTCCTCTTTTGCTAGTGACTTTCTATCTAATCTCTTAAATTTGATATTGAAATGTGAACAAAATAAATTTTTGGACCAAAATATAAAAGTTTCAAACTAAAGAGACAAAAAATTAAAAAAATAGCCTTCATTTTTTCTTCAATGTCAATGTAGTTCCCTAAGTATCAATTTTTTATAAGCAATAAAATTAAACTCTATTTTACCATATCAAGCTTTAACATAATGTTAGGATGTCTTTTTAAAGTAGTGAGAATCTCATAACAAAAAAAATCAAAATATATTATGAAGCTTAATTCTCAACCAACACAATATAGAAGGATATAATTATATAAAAAAAGTTTGGTGATAGGACTAGAAAAATACATAAGGATAAAAAACAAAGAGAATATTATTGCAAGCCATAGTGTTTTGAGTGTGAGTGCACAATTTTTTCTCCACACTTTTTAGTTTTTCTTGTACTAGTTATTACTCCCACTCCACTTAATAAGTAATTACTTTATAATATATATAATTTTCTTAAGCCACATATAAATGAATCCTTTAGATATTACCCATTATTAGTTTAATTGGAAAATGCTTTACTTCTTTAACTTGCATTTAAAAATTGCCATTAAGGAGATAACTACTTGACAAAGTAAGAAAAACTTTAAATGAATTTAGGTCTTTTCATGGATGTTTAATGAATTTTGAAGACTTTTTTTTTAATTGGGCTTGGGTTGATAATATACATTTTCCTGCAAAATAAGTTCTCTTTGCAGAACAAGGAATCCTTCAACGTCTAAGTTAGTAAAGCATAAGAGAAAAATAATGTATAGAAATTGAAAAAAAATTATACAAGAATGTATGTTGTGGTCTATGTATGTATTTATTGTTCTTCCATATATAATGGTCTTTGGTATTTATATACCTTTAAATCTCATGTATCTTTCTTATAGAGAGTAGGGTTATAGACATATTGTGTATCCTACTTGTAAGGGTAGTCATGAAAAATAATTGCCTTATTATGATCATCACCGTATATAACCTATGAAATGAATTTTTCACATAGAGTCCCACTCTATGAAATAAGACATTTAAACAGATGCCTCACTGATAACTTGTAAAACATGGAATTCAGGTGTGTACTCACACTAATAACTTATAGAGTGGAGAAATCAGGACGATGGCAATATACTGAGAGTGCCTTGACCCTCGTGTCATGTCTAATATGAGATTTAACAACACAAAAAGAATAGTGTGCTTGCTTATTTGGGTTGGCCACCTTTCTCTCTCTTTCTCTTTTTTTTTTTCATTTTCTCCCTCACTTTTCTTGGTGGGTGTTGTTAAGCCTATTTGGGAAATTTTAATCTTCCTTTTCCTCTCCTCTTCTTTATTGGGCTACGTTTGGCTGAGTTGAGGACTAGAATAAAAGGTTTTTAAAGAATCAATGATTGAAATAGAAACTAAAAAAAAAGTGTGTCTAACATATGTAAACCATATATTGAAGTGTGTTTAAGCTTGCTCCTTTAGGTGATACATGCAAGTCCTTCTAACCTTTGATGATGGTTTTCCATGGTGTCATTGGATTTTTATCAGCAAGGTGCTCTTCGTGGTCTAGGATGTTTTGGCAGAGTAGCTTTAGTGATGCTATAGTAACCTGTTTTTTCTTTTCTTTTCTTTTTTCCTTTCATTCTCTCCATTAATTTCTACACATTCTTTCCTTTTTTTTTTTCTTTTTTTATTCTTTTTTACACTTTGGGATCGATTGGGTCGAGCCTTGTTAGTATCAGTTAAAACTTTATTATTTTTTCTCTCATTCTTCTTGGTCTTAATTGGGCCCTTCTTTTCTCTCTTCTCCTTCTTTCTTTTTTCTTCTCTCTTTTATCTCTTTCTTTTTAGGCTCAAATATGCTGAACTTTGTTGAGTTAGGTTGGGCCTCCCTTCTCTCTCCTCTCCTCTCCTTTTTTTTTTCCTTCTTCTCCTTCTCTCCTTCTCATTGGGTTGGGTTGGGCCCTCTCTCTCTCTCTCTCTCTCTCTCTCTCTCTCTCTCTCTCTCTTTTCCCCCCTCTCTTATTCTTCTTGGATTTGGTTAGGCCCTTCTTCTTTCACTTTTTTCTTTCTTTCTTTTCACTTATTTTTTTTATTGGGCTTGGTTAAGCCCTTCCTTTCTCTTTCTCTCCTTCCTTTCTCTTTTTTCTTTTCTTATTACTAGGTTTAGTTGGCCTATTTTTTCCCCCATCAATGGTTATAACAAAGAGAAAACAAGGCATGGATAGTATATTTTAATTAATTTTATTCACGTACTCCATCTATAATGATTTTATGCCATGATCTTTCATTCTTATAGGTATGTTATGTAACACTTATTTCTCAAAAGTTATAAATATAGTAGACTAGTAAGTAATGTTATTTAATTTATTTACATAAAAATATTCAAAGAAAGCCTAGAGTGCATACAATTTAAATCTAAAAATAAAATAAAAACTCATGTCAAACATGCTTTCAACATAAATATATTAAAAGAATATTAACATGCATATTAAGCATTTATTCAAACTTGCAATTGATACAAAAATAAATTCCTAGAATGGATACTATTAATAAAAATAACTATACTTAAATTAAAAGTTTCTAGAAAAGACTGCTAACATTCATAGGTTGAAAAGGATAAATAATAAGATAAAAAAAAATAATCTTTCATGAACCAAGTCTAAGTTTAAATTTTAGTTAGCAAAAAATAATATTTTGTAGCCTAAAATATCATTTTACAATAAATCCATACCCAAGCCTAGCTCAAGCCGACTTGCGTGTATGAATTTAAACCCAAAGTCCATTTTGTCCAGGACCTCTCTCTCTTTTAAAATTAAGCTTAAGTGATATTTGAGTCTAGTTTTAACTTCTCAACTATCCACTTTATAAACACTGAGAAATTTTTGTTTGTTTCTAATATAGGATAAAGTTTTTTAAAAGGTTTTGAGTTTCACCAAAACATGCCAACAAAAGATTCTTTGAGATCAATTTTTATTCATCTATAATTTGTTTAAATTATGTTAATATTTCATGCTAAAGAATAAATATTAGAGATTAAATTTTAACAAAGTTTTAACTCAAAAAATAAATGGACCCTAGTCTTAATTTAATCTTAAATATTTCAATTAATCATGTTTTTTAAACAAATTTCCAACAACACAACAATTATGATTCTTTAAGAAAGAGAAAAACAGGTGAATAAATCATCACATAAAAACTAATAAAAAAGTTCAAATATAATAAAGTATATATCAAGGTCTTGAAAAAACCTCGAACCCCGAGAGATCCAAAGAACTCCAATTATTATCACTGATAAAATTGGATGAAATCTTTAGTCGATCATCCACTGAAAATGAATCAAAATCTTGCAATTGTAGCATGGGCTGCCAATTAGGAAAACTAGGCAAGGTTGCATCATCAGACCACAAAGCATCTTGTACAATTTCATCGCTCAATAAATCTTGCAACCCAAATGCATTCATGTCTTGACTTCCTATGAGTTCTTGAATTCTCTCTTCTTCAAGTCGTGGCTTCTCTCCTACAAGCACCTGAGATTGCTCCTCAAGTAAATTGGATTCTTGGATCAGATCAGACCGCTTCAGGCTTTCCATCATTGAATCATTTTGGAAGCTGTCAGATGGATTTGAAGAATTCGACACATCCACCATCTGATCACCGCCCTCATTAGGCAATTCTTCACCAGTAAAATCGGGCTCATAACTCAAGTCTTGATTCAAGAACTTAGCGAAAACAACAGCTAGATCAATATCAGACCCATTAGCTCCACCTTGTCGAGCCATTGAGTCCTTATTCGTGGAACAAGCTAATGTCGTCTCGTTAGTCCTAGAATAATTCACCGAAACCGCAGCACGTTCATTCTGGGAGACCTTAGAGGACTTGGCTCTGCGATACTTGCGACAACCACCACCTACGGGAACATTTCTTATCGACCCTCCTTTAGTCCAGTACCTTCTACAACCCTTGCAAAAATACCTAGGCTGTGACAAGCTATAGTTATTGTAGTAGCAGAATTTCGTGTTGGGAGAAGCACAACGAGGGCAATTTGGAGCAGCTTCGACTTTGGATTTCCATTTCTTCTCCTTTGGCGATGGCCTAGGAGGGCATTGAAACATCATTTGGTCAGTTGCAGAGTACATGTTCGCAGGCAGTGCTATATATCACTTTTTTTGTTTGAGGAGAGATACGGAGAGAAAAACGAGAGATCTGGGGTGATAGAACAGGAAGTGTACTGGTGTGATTTTGTGTGATAGTTAGTGCAAGGGCATGTGTGTGGGGACTAGAAATATGGGGCTTGTAGCATGATTTTGATTGATATAAACGAGGTCGGTTGCGAGCCGTTTGGGCTAAGAAAGGTTGGGTGTTCATACCTGTACTAGTGTGGGTTCTATTGCTTCACGTGGCATTTCTTCATGGTGATTGAGGTTGATAAGTCAAAGCATCTTATAACTTGTCGTTGTCTTTTTCTTCCTCTGGGTTAGATGATCATAGAAACTCTACTTTAAGAGTATGAATTGGATTATGATAAAAAATAATAATTAGGTTTTGTCACATAATGTGTTATTTAATTTGTTATAAATACATAATTTATATGTAGCTTGATATCTTTATTAAATTTATATGATGATGGTCCATACTTTGTCCTCTTATTAATTGTTTATGAAATAGTGTTTTC
>Ga0325402_1006181_pt1 | contig 11298 bp, 15 predicted proteins | sample PopdelMetagenome_22_FD_207212 | JGI IMG/M metagenome (GOLD analysis project Ga0325402, IMG submission 207212) | Populus deltoides microbial communities from Bellville, Georgia, United States - Xylem-PdKOR-R3 | ecosystem: Host-associated > Plants > Phyllosphere > Stem > Wood/Secondary xylem...
GTTGTCCTTAATTGCATACTCGACAAAATGATAATTTAAAAATTTTAAAGTTTCTTAACATACAAGCAATATAATAATATAATATCAATACTTCTAGTACAAAAATTAACTTAAACAAAAATTTCTATCTAAGCATCTACTTTTCAATTCGAGGGTGTGATGTACCTAACAACATATTTATATAACATGTGAGTATACACAATAATATATACACAAGCTCATTAAACGAAGTACTTATCCTCAATACATTAATTTAATTTAAATTTCATTTTTGTCAATCCTTAACTAGACATCTTCTTCATTAACCAGGACATACTTTTTCAAGTTGTCCAATAATTAATACATTATGTCTGAATTTCATGTAAGTTAAAAAAGAAAATAATTCAACCAATGTGCCCATTTCAACAAGACATTATTTCGATTAACCAGGAAAATATTCTTTCGGCACACCCATTTATTTAACAAGACATTATTTTTATTAATCAGAAAATAATTTTTCAACGTGCCTATTTATTTAACAGAGTATTATTTTCATTAATCATAAAATAATCTTTCACGTGCTCATTTAACAGAGCATTATTTTTATTTTGCAATCTCTAAACTAAAATTATAATCAAAGGAAATTTCTTATAAAATACTATATTAAACGATTGATTTATTATAGGTTATTTAACACCTATTTGGTGTTTGTGGGCGTAAACTAGTCCCTTGTTGCTAGTTAGGTCCTGCAACCTCTTTTGGATAAAGATTCAAGGAATGGATACAAGAAGAATTCAAGTTTCCCTCTTCTCCCTTCTTAAACCCTAGCTTTAGATTTCCTTCTTCAAAACAATTTCCAAGCACTAAATCACCCCTCTTAATTCTTTATCTAAGTTCTAATCACTCTAATGACACTTCTCCTCTTTTTGTTTTTATATACTTAGCAAGAAAACAACTAAAAAATCCCACAAATCCTCTCCCTCTCTTATGGCTTCTAGCCATCGGCAAAAAGAAGAAAAGATGAGTTTTTATATAGTTCCATATTTTAAATTTGCACATTGACCCCTTTTTGTTTAGCCTTTTCCAAATTTATCCCCATCCTTTCTTTCTCAATAAATTAATACCTTATAACTTTTCTTTTGTTTAATTTTGTCCCTCTCAATGCTTGCTTACTTATCTATCTATTTATCTATCTATCTATTATTATTATTATTATTATTATTATTATTATTATTATTATTATTATTAATTTGGTCAGCTTAGAATATAACTAGCTTTTTACATTTTCCCCACCAAAAAAAAATTTCGACCTCGAAATTCAAACCTCATACTTGAATTCAGAAACAATTTAGGGTATTTCTTTCTCATTTCAGATTCTCTTTCCGAGGTCACCTTTTCAACTTGAGAGTTCCTCCATAACACTTTGATCGTTGGGATTCTCTTAGTCCTCAATTCTTTCTCACTATAATCTAACACCTTCATCGGTTTTACTTCTACTGTCAAATCTTCATCAATCTCTAAAGGAACTTGAGGTAAGATTCGAGATGGATCTGCTTCAGCTTTCCTTAACAAGAAAACATGAAACACGTTATGGATTTTGGTTAAAGAAAGAGGCAAGGCCAATTTATAAGCTATAGGTCTGATTCTCTTACTCACTTTAAAAGGCCCAATATATCTTCGTGATAATTTTCCCTTCATACCAAACCTTAACATTCGTTTCCACGGGGTAACCTTTAAAAATACTTTTTTCCCAATACCAAACTCTAGAGGTCTCCTCCTGTTATCCGCATAACTCTTCTGCCTATCTTGGGCTGCCTTCATTCTGTCATTTACAATCTTTATGTTTTCTGTGTTAATTTGAACTAACTTTGGTCTAATCATTTGTTTATCCCCCACCTCTTCCCAGCATAATGATGTTCGACACTTTCTACCATATAAAGCTTCGTAGGGAGCCATTCCTATTGTAGTTTGGTAGTTGTTGTTATAAGTAAACTCTACTAACGGTAGATGATCTTCCCAACTTCCTCCAAATTCCAATATACATGCTCTTAATAAATCTTCTAATATCTGAATGGTTCTCTCATATTCACCATCCGTCTGGGAATGAAAAGTTGTGCTCAAATTCAACTTTGTTCCCAAAGCCTTCTGTACACTTGGCCACAACCAGGAGGTAAATATGGGGTCTCAGTCTGAAACAATCAACAAAGGCACTCTGTGTAATCTCACAAATTCATTAACATACAATCTTGCCAGTTTTTCCATTGAGGCTTTAATCCTCATAAGTAAGAAGAGCGCTGACTTCGTTAACCGATCAACGATGACCCAAACTGCATTATTACCCTTTTTTCTTTAGGCGGCCCTGATACAAAGTCCATTGTGATGTTTTTCCACTTTCATTATGGTATTAACAGTGGTTGTAAAAGCCCAGCTGGTTTTTTATGTTCTACTTTTACCCGGCGATAAATTCCACACTTCATCGCGTAATCAGCCACCTCTCCTTTCATATTGGGCCACCAATAAAATTCTTTTAAATCCTGGTACATCTTTGTACTCCCCATGGTGACTTGTGAGCCTCGACTCATGAACCTCTCATATAATTTTCTTTTTTAGTGTTTCATCATTTGGCAGGTACGTTTGCCTTCTAAGTACAATCATTCCATCATCTAAAATCTGATATGGTGTCTCAACTGCTGACTTTACTTTGTCTTTTATCTTACCAATTTCAGCATCCATTCGTTAAGCCTCAAGCACCTTATCCCGGAGTGTTGATCTTATTTTTAAATGAGCTATCAATTATTCTCCTAGTCCTACCTTGATCTGAGCTCTAATCTTTCTTAGCTCTGACAATTCCCTTCTATCTGAATCATCCCACTGAGTCTCCACTAACATATTCTTACGACTAAGAGCATTTGCAACAACATTTGCTTTTCCCGGATGGTATTCAATTACACAATCATAATCTTTGATTAATTCCACCCAACATCTTTGTTGCATATTCAATTCCTTCTGTGTCATTAAATGTCTTAAACTCTTGTGATCTGTAAATATCTAAACTTGTGACCCATATAAATAGTATCTCCAAATCCTTAGAGCAAAAACTACAACAGCTAATTCTAAGTCATGCATCGGGTAATTCACCTCGTAAGCTTTTAATTGTTTAGAGGTGTAAGCGATCACTTTACCGTGTTGCATCAATACATAGCCTAAACCCTTCTTATAAGCATCACTATCGAACACTAATCCCTCTGTTCCTGAAGGAAGTGCTAACATTGGTGTCGTAGTAAGCCATTTTTTAGCTCCTGAAAGCTCTCTTCACATTCTTATGTCCACTCCCACCTTGTCTCTTTCCGGGTTAATTAGGTCATGTGAATAGCTATAGTGGAAAAACCCTTTATAAATCTTCGATAATACCCTGCCAATCCTAGAAAACTATGAATCTTAGTCACGTTCGTAGGTCTTTCCCATTTCATCACTGCTTTGACTTTTCTGGAATCCACTGAAATTCCTTCATCTGATATAACATGTCCTAGGAAGATCACTTCTTTCAGCCAAAACTCACACTTGCTAAGTTTAACATACAATCGATGTTCTCTCAAAGTCAATAGTACTTGCCATAAATGTTATTCATGCTCTAAGTTTGAGCTTGAATAGACCAGGATGTCATCTATAAACACCACCACAAACTTATCTAAGTACGATCGAAAGACTCAATTCATCAAGTCTATAAACACCGCTGATGTATTTGTTAATCCAAACGGCATCACCAAGAACTCTTAGTGCCTATAACAAGTTTTGAATGTCATCTTTGGTACATCCAGGTCCTTAATTCTTAACTGGTAATACCCCGATCTCAGGTCTATTTTCGAGAACACTCTAGCCCCTTTTAGTTGATCGAAAAATCATCTATCTATGAAAGTAGATATTTATTCTTTATTGTCACCCTGTTCAACTGTCTATAATATATGCAGAGTCTAAGGGTTCCATCCTTTCTTTTTTACAAACAACACAGGAGCTCCCCAAGGTGAATTACTCGGATGTATGAAGCCTTTATCTAGTAATTCTTGTAATTGAATTTTTAGCTCTGCCAATTTTGTTGGTGCCATTCGATATGGTGACTAAGCTATTGGAGATATATCGGCTAATATGTTAATGCTGACTTCAACTTCCCTTTCTGAAGGTACCTCCAATAACTCATCCGAAAATACATCAGGGAATTCTCTCACTACTGAAATGTCTGATAATCGAATTCCCTCCTTTTTTTTGTCTCCATGACCAATGCAAGGTAAGCTTCACACCTTTTTTTTATCATCTTTCTCGCAGTCATGGCCGAGACAATACAATTTAGAATGACATTTCTCTCTCCTCTAAATACATTTTTCCTACCATAAGTTCCATGAAAAGTTACTCTTTTCGCAAAACAGTCCATTTGAGCTTTACTCATACTCAACCAGTCCATCCCTAAAATAACATCAAAGTCATGTAACTCTAAGGGCAATAAATCTACTTTCATTTCACACCTATTTATAACAAGTTAAACCCCTTTATACATATGGTCAATATTTACGGTCTCACCTAATGGTGTACTTATAACAAACTCGTTATCTATTTTACAAGGATTTTCCCCTAGTTTCCCGACAAGCTTAATAGCAACAAATGAGTGTGTGGCCCCAGAGTCAAATAATACATGAACAGGCAAAAACTTTAACTATAATGTACTTGCCACTACGTTAGGAGCAACTCTGGTTTCCTCTTATGTCATGTAATATACTATTCCTTGAGTCTGGGACCACTATGTCTTATCATTTTGAACATGAGTTCAGCCTCTAGTACTACTAGCCCCTGATAATGTTTGTCGAGCTGGCTTGTCTACAGTGGCAGATTGTTGCTGACTCTAAGCCTGTTGTTGCTGATTCAAGGTGATCTTAGTCCTACGAGGACAATTTCTCTGAAAATGTCCTTGACCTCCACAATAGTAACATCCCCGGCCTAAATATGGACAATCCCGTCATTTATGTTCCCCCCTCCAGATATAACATTGTCCAGGTGTTGCAAAATAATGTTCTGGTTGTCTTTGCCCACACTAGGTACACAAAGGATAAGTAATCATTCTCTACTCCAATGTTCATATAAAAAAACCACCTATGTGGTTTGGTTGCCCCACAGTTGACCCTACCCCTGAAGTCTGAGCAGTTACAGCCAAGGTACCCCTTCTTTTTGAATTGATTGAACGGTTCCTTACCTCTTTTAGGCAGAGGGGGTCTGCTAAAAGTATACTCTACTTCCTTCCATTTACCCAAACTATATTGTTCCTTCTGCCCTCCCTTAAACATGCCTCAAGAGCCTCTGCTACCACAATAAGCTCTCTGATGGTCCTGAATTTAAAGGCAACCAATCCTTGCATTAACTCTTGTCTCAATCCATTTCGTAGTCTTTCAACCTTATGTTGTTCATTTGGGGTATAATGTGAGGCAAACATGAAAAGGTCATGAAACCTCCTCTCATAGTCAAGCAGTGACATGTCCCCCTGTCTTAAGGCTAGAAACTCTTGTTCCTTAATTTTCTGATGGTAGGAGAAGTAGAACTGATGCTCAAACTGTTCTTTAAACTCCGCCCAAGACTAGGATCATGTAGGCGTCCTTCACCTCACCGTATCCCACCAAACCACGCCCTGTCTAAAAGTAAATGAGCAGCATAATTCACTCATAAGCCCTCAACTACTCGTATCTAATCTAAAGTATCATCAATTGTGTGAAGCCATCTGCCAGCTATTTCAGTATCTGGTTCGCCCAAGAAAGGTTCACACCCTAGTTCTCTCATAATATAACCACACTATCAACTGGGGTGGTAATTGCAGGTATTATTGGCAAAAAGAAGAAACGATGGGCATTTATATAGTCTCATCTTTTAAATTTGCACATTAACCCCTTTTTGTTTAGCCTTTTCCAAAATTATCCCCATCCTTTTTTTCTTAATAAATTAATGCCTTATAACTTTTCTTTTGTTTAATTTTGCCCCTTTCAACGCTTGCATTCTTATTTATTTATTTATCTATTATTATTATTATTTTGGTTGGGCTAAAACATAACTGGCTTTTTACATTACTATATCCCTTAAAAACCGAAATATCTTTCAAAGCATGATCCTACAAATAAAAACCTACAATTACAATATGCTTGAAGGATCAATTCTGGTCGTCTTGATCTTTAAGATCTACTATTAAGTCATGTTTTCAACCTTTGCTAGCAAACAGAAATTCTAATCACAAAAAGGTGAAACCTTACTCCTCCAAACTGACATTTCTAGATCAAACACAGTTGTTCTTAGAGTCATCTAGTAGAGAGATGTAACCCTTCTAGAGGACTGGATCTTTGAAGGTGCAACACAACCTCAACCACCACAGCCACCAAAACCAAATATCCAGATCAAATAAATAACACAATATACTAATGGAAAAGTCAAATTGTCTTTCCATCGATAGTCAACTAGTTCCAGGTTTTTAGATGAATTTTCCCCATCTAAACTATAGATCTAGGAAGAATCTTTAAAATCCCTTATGTCATAACTATACCATACTATACAAATCCACCTAGGAAATCAACCTCCGGCATTCCAAATACCAACTTCCAAAATATAGATTACACTACAAATATATCTAAACCTTTATTTGCAAAACCAGAACAACAATCCCCTCCAACCTCTCCAACCTTTTCTGCAGTCACAAAAAACGACAAAAACAAGCTGAATGTTTTAACTTCAGGAAAAGAATTTGTTGTTGATAAAATTTGTTTCAAAAATGATTTTTATAGTGCCCATAACTCTGATAAGAGATTTTGGTTTTCAAAACTTTTTTACAATAAAGACACGAGACATAAAAATGTTTCTATGAGTTCATCACATTATATAAAGTTCAAATCTTATTTTTTTATTGGTTTGAAATGTATTATGCATCCAAACATCCTATTGCATATCTTTTCACATCTACAAAACATGCATATCCCATAACATCTAGAAATAAAACTCTTTTTGGGCACTTGTTAGTGGTCTTTCAGTTGAGTCTGAACATACACCCTTAAGAAACCTCAAAATTCAATACAAAAACCAGACAGTTGATACTCCTTACAAAATTCCTTATGAAGACATTATTACAAATACCAAAATATCATTCAGCAAAATAATTTTACCAATACCAACCTTAACACCTTAAGCAAACAATTAACCCTAAATGTTCCTAACACCCCTCGAGTCAGTAACAATCCTTCAACCTCCACAAGCCAAATTAACATCATTTAAAATAACCAAACAGATCATATTCAAACTTCTGAAGAAGAAGCCATCAGAGAATAAACTCCTTAGATTGATAAACTCGTTTGTAAGAACCCTAAATCACTCGTTTCCCCAGGTATATCCATTCAAAATGAACCTAACATTATCAACCAACATAAATTTCATGCCTCCCTCTATGAATTGAACATAGATGGAATGTCAGAATACCTCATCCTAAACACCCTACAACAAATTATCATGGCAGCCAACGCCTACAAAACCCAGACTGGTACCTCAGATAAAGCCATGACCAAACTTCATATAAATGGTTTCTCTGGCTAGTTAAAAGGATGGTGCGATTATCATCTCACCGAAGCTGAACATCTTCAAATCCTAAATTCCATCCACATGACCGAAGAACAAACTCTTATTCTTGACTCTTCTAGAAAATACCATCCAAGATGTTGTATCAACCCTCATCTTAACCATCTATTTATATTTTGTAGAAGATCCTTCTTATGTGAAAGATAAAAATGTTGAACTCCTTTCAAACCTCAAATATAAGAAGCTTAATGATTTTAAGTGGTATAAAAACATCATCCTCGCCCGTGTTATGCTCCAAGAAGACTCAGACCAACCCTTTTAGAAAGAAAACTTCCTTGCTTGTTTGCCTATCTTTTTAGGAAGAAAAGGTCCGAAATAAAATCAAAGATACCTTCGCATCCAAAATCATTCCTTATGACCAACTAACATATGGAGAGTTAGTCAGCGTTACATAAAAATAAGATGTTAAAATCTGCCAAAACCTTAAACTCCAAAAACACCTGAAGTGGGAAATGAAACGAACCAGACAGAAACTAGGAAGTTTTTGCCAACAGTTCGACATGTCTGTATAAAAATCCACTTGCAATGAAAACTGTCCCAAGTCTAAGTCTTATTCAAAATCCAATAAACCACCTTATAAGAGATCAACTCATATCAAATATTTCTACTCCAAACCAGAACAACCTTACTAAATCATACCATCATTCTTAGAACTCCATTCATTAACATAATTACCCTTACAGAGCCATACATGTCTGCATTACTTAAAAACTAAATGGTGTCAAACTTATTTTCCTTTTAATAGAAAAAAAAATTAGGAATCTGAATCTAATCAAAGCATGTTCATCAGGGGATCCTTTTTCCTATCAGCTTCCAAACCAAATTACATAACCATTGCCAAACTTATTCCTATTAGGACTACCAATAGGCATGGTTTAATGCTTTTTTTCTCCAAAACTCCAAAGAAAGCCATTCCTGGTTATTTTATTTTGATAAATCCATTAATACTACAAAATTATCAAATTGGTTTCGTTAATTGAGATTACTTTTGTTGCATTACTGAACTCCTTCACCTACACCCTGTGGTTGAAAAGGGCTACAAACTTTTTAAATAGAATTTCAGAGGCACCGAGAGAAAAAAGAAATTTTCCCCAATGCTTATGTTTTGTTCCAAATTCTTTATGCCTTGGGTATGCTCATGGTACTTTGACTACAACGACCAAAATACTCATGTAATTTTGGTCAGAAAATACAAAGTCAAATAATGGGACTCTTTTGCTGTAGAAAATAAAAGCTCTGACTCTTTTATTAATTTTGCAACATCTATTCCAAGAAATTTTAGTGGAGGCGGTATTAGGTGTCCATGCAGGAAGTGTAAAAATAAAAAATATCTGCATGCAGATGTTGTAACGACGCATCTTCTACACAAGGAGTTCATGGAGGATTACCTTTGTTTGTATGCACACGGAGAACTATTTGTTCGTAATGAGAGTATGGTAGAAAGGATGATTGGGTCACCTTCTAGCTATTTGTTCGTAATGAGAGCATGGTAGAAATGATGATTGGGTCACCTTCTAGTGCTAGCAACATGTATGGAGTTGTAAATGATAACAGTAATCCTTACAGGAATATGATTATGGATGCAATGAGAATGAATCCAGGTAATGTCAGTCAATGTCCAATTATAGAGAAGAACCTAATGAAGACACGGCTAGGTTTTTTAATCTGTTTAAAGATTTTGATGAACCAATATGGGATGACTGCATGAATCATAGTAAGTTATTGGCCGTTGCACAGTTGTTCATCATTAAGTCGGATTGTTGGTTTATTGAGGCCGGTTATGACAGAATTATTGAATGGGCGAGAAGTATTTTACCTGAAGAGAACAGGCTGAAAGAGAACTTCTATGTTGCTAATTCTATGATGAAACCCCTCGATTTAGGATACCAGAAAATTGACATGTGCCCTAACCTATGCATGTTGTACTACCTTGAAAATGCTGAGTTAACCGAGTGCATCAACATTTAAATCATCGATGGAGATTCTATTATTTCAATGGAGTCAAGTTTCCAGACATCTTGAATGGAGACCTTATATCGATGCATGGTTTTAAAGATTTGAGGTTGGTGTTAACTTATAATTTTATTTATTTTTAATAATTTATTATTTTTAATTTAAATTAATTATTTATACGCAGAATAAATTCAAGTGGGATAGTGCGCATGACAATGTTACGAGGTGGGTATGGGAGAATCACGTGGCAACTATGTAACATCGAAAACAATACGATATTTTTTTAAAAAAAAATTATGTTTTCAAATCTAATTTGTCATTAACTCATATAAAATTTGTTGATGGAAGTAGGTTGCGTGATTTTTGGTATGAAGCGCGGAACAAAGCCAAAAATATACGCTAGAGATATTGGTCTACAAGGTTGGAATGACGTGGCGGTTTGGAGGAATTTCAAGCCACCATACATCCAGGAGGATATATGGCCGCAATATATCCAGCACGTGATGTCTAAGCGGTTCACACGACGCTCACAGTTTGGAGCAGACAACCGAAACCGACAAAATCATGGTTCGGTGACCACGCACACCGACAGCTCCGTTCCGTTCACTGCACATGCGAAATAATTACTGAATAAGCAACAATCATCGACATCGTGGTCTGTCGGTGATTTACCATTGGCAATCCAGACGGAATAATTTCGTTGCTAAATTTCCAGTGGGAATTTTTTTATTACGCGCATTTTTCGTCTGTAAAATCATGGGTTATTTTTTTATTGACAAAAGTAGCGACCAAACATGGAATCACCAATGAATGGTATTCTGATGAACAAATTCCGTTAGTGATGTCAATAAATTGAGATTCACATCAATAATTCTTTTAACCGAGAAATGTAAAGATGTTATCTATGAAAAACAAAATAAATCTTAAAATATACGGCCAATAAATTGAGAAAGAGCTGTTAATGACAATGAAATTCTAAAATAAAAAGATAATCTTTCCTTTAAAAGTAAAGGATAAATAAAAATAAAATTTAACCTCAATTTTTTCCTTTGATTAACACAATTTTTTTAATCTTAATGGCCATTATTTCTCACCAAGAATAAATACATATTATATATTCATACATATTACTGATTTAAATATCAGAGAATTTCATGTATATCAAGAGAGTTATTTTTTCTCTACATACCAATAATGAAACCTATTAACCAAGCAATGGAAAACCTAATTTTCGTGTGAGGTTTTTTCACGGCTTCATGAGCGGAGCTGTCTACAAAAAGCTATCTCATTCACTTTCGGTCTATGGTCCTCTCTTAGCTGGCCAAGCACTGTAATGTTTGTTAACAATAGATGCAGTTGAAAACGAGCGCGCATTAGGTTACCAATGAAACAACGCGCTATTTACCTGTCATGTCACCACTTGCCCACTTTCAATTCTCAACCCCCTGTCCGCGTAGCTTCCCTCCCTAAGATTTCAACACTTCCCTGAGACTATATATACCCAATCTCCTCCTCCGTTTCTCTCCACTCACTTCACCAAATCCTCTCTTCCATCACTACCGATCATCAGATCAATCATGGCATCCTTTCTCTCTTCACATTCTCTTCTTCAACTTGTTCTGTTAATCTCTATTATACAATTCAGCTCAGCAGCAAGGACATTCTCCGTGTCAGATCAAAGCCAAGATCCCTTGTTATTTCAATACCACAATGGCCCTC
>Ga0325402_1006192_pt1 | contig 11289 bp, 7 predicted proteins | sample PopdelMetagenome_22_FD_207212 | JGI IMG/M metagenome (GOLD analysis project Ga0325402, IMG submission 207212) | Populus deltoides microbial communities from Bellville, Georgia, United States - Xylem-PdKOR-R3 | ecosystem: Host-associated > Plants > Phyllosphere > Stem > Wood/Secondary xylem...
GTGATTGGAAAATCTTCCAAATGAGCCCCTGCTTTTCTGTCAATTCAACAAATAAGCCCTTGTAAAAACTTTCATGAAATTTACACCACTCGTCACATTTGATCAATGAACCCAATTGTACTTGGTTGTAATCAATAGTCTCTCCTAATATTGGGTACTTTCGTCATTTTGTTTTTTTACATTTGGGTTAAAATGGATTGAATGTGGGAATATAGGGTAAATTTGATTTTTATCATCATCTTCTTCTTCTTTTAATTACATGTCTCCAAGAACCTTCATTTTATCTCCATCGTTTGTTTTTATTGTTTTATACTTTAGCCCCTTGTTCATTTCGCTTCATATTTGCCCCTGGTACGGAGAAGCAAATAATTGTTCATGTGGACGTATGGTTTTAGCTAATATGGTTGACGACTTGGGCAATGAGGTTGTTTAGTTCACAAAACCACCAAATTCTATAAAAGATAGCATGTGAAGGGATTTTTGTACAAGGAAAAGTAAAGTTACAAAATAAACAGATGGATTATTTACCAGGGCAGAAACTAGGAAAGCAGCCTCTCCCCCTGCTATCCAAATCATCCCATGCATATTTATGATAGAACATTTGTTATTTTTGGATTCAACAGGCAGAAGGCAAATCAAGAACATTAACTTGTCAGGAATATGAATAGCAGAAACAATGCTAGTAGTAGTGTATACCAGGTATAGAAACTGCGGGAGGAGATGATCCAGGCACGCACCTGATCATGAGTCCCTGTTAAACAATAATAAATACAGTTAAATCAGTTATCGTGAACAAATAACCAGTCAGAAGTAAAAAATGAAACGAATCATTGCTTTGGGACAGGTCCTAATAGGTTGTTACTGGATAGATTCCTGAAGCCGATATTCAGAAAAGCTCACTGTTGCAGCCAAAACAATGCCGAAGAAAAGTAAAAAGAGAAAAGAGTGGTAGAATTCAACGAGGAACTCACACGAATCGCAGGGCATGGAGGTTTGTCAGTGGCATATGTAGGTATTGAACCTTGCAGACAGTTATCGTTGAGGCAGCTATTTCAAGTCGGGCATGCAACAATTACAACAATCTTAAGTTCCATTACTATCAGTAATTGCAGCAGAAAAAATCGAAAACTACTAAAGGAACAAAAACAAACACACTGAATTTAGGAATTAGGAGGCTGAAAAAGGGACCATATCTGCAATATCATTTGGACATCGGAATGCATTATTATCAATTTATCTAGGTTAAAGACTTTTTCAAGAACCTGCATCATGCAGCGTCTCTTACGTGCTTCGACAAAGTTCCTTTCTATTTCTTAGCAAATGTTTAAATCAGTATTTAATGTTCGCTATAAACCAGACCTTCAATTAACATTTCGTGCATTTCTGGAACTATAGAGATGCATTAATATGTGCGACATGTTCATCATTTATCATGTTACTACTTTGCAGATAACGAAAAGACCTTCTGAAAGAGTAGTTTAGCAGACAGCAAAGGTGGAGGTGTGTTCATACAGGAACCGCAATTTTTTCAGATTTCCCAATGTGTCTGGAATGGAACCATTGAAATTGTTCTAGTCAAGATCCAAGTTCAACAAGTTTGTCAGATTCCCAATATCACTAGGAATCTGTCCACCCGATAAGTTGTTGCCAGAAAGTTCCCTGTCATAGAAATATTGTTCTAATTCAAGCAGGACAAATATCTCTGATGGTGTGTTACTTGTCACAAAACTAGCACAATAAAGCAACAGGGGGCCGAGAATTAATAAAAGCAAAATAATAATAGCCATTTTAGCGTTCCCAGCCCAGATCCAATGCACATAAAAGAGACCAATCCAAAGGAATCCACCGAGTATACTTAAAAATCCACAAGTCTGGCGCGTTCTTCACCTTATCTAGTTTACAAAGCTAAAACAAGTTTAAAATCCCTTTGGACCAAGAAATTATCACTGCCGATCTATTTCACCATCACAAGACATTTTGCCCCTGCAAATTGTCTGACAAGTAAAGTACATGCACAAGCAAATATGGCTTTCATGGACCTGTCTCCTACCATAAATAAATAAAGAGCAATTCTTGCCTTTTATTTCTCAAATGTGGGGTTCTTTGCTCTCAACCCAATCATATGAATTTCCGCCAATGAATTGATCAGCTTTCTAGGTGGACTGTAAACCAGGTTCATCAAAGGAATCCTTTTGTGGTTTCCTGTGTCTCCGCCAGCATGCAAACCAAATTACCAGAGCAGCAAATAGTAACACCACACAGCAACCACCCCTCCAACTATTGCTCCAATATTGGGCTTACTGTCTCCTGAAATGAAAAACAAGAGCGTTATATAGTCAGTTTTCTCATGCATATTTTGTCATAAAAGCCCTCCTCGTCGTTTAGCTTTAAACAGACAGAAGCGACAGTAAAATCTCAAGAACATTAATAAACATAATGCCGATAATCTTCTTCTTTTTAACTCGTCTTGTCCTGAAATGTGAAAATCTTGCAATAAAAAGTTAATGCTTAAGCATTTTGATGGTTCATACTTCTGTTCTCCACTCGGTACTCTTGCTATACTTTGGGAAACTGCTTATGGCTGTCAAGACAGAAGTTCTTATTGCTAAAAACTTGAGCAATTAAACTATACTGGTCAGGAAAAAGAGAAACAACAGAATACAAGCAATTCCGATAATCAAAGAACAGTGAGTGGTTCGTGGTCATTAGGATAATTAATCTGGGATCACATCTAAAATTAATAAATCAATTAAGAGAGTATACCATCTGGACTAGAAACTGCTGGCGGGGATGATCCAGGGCAAGGCTTCTCAGTAATTGGCCCGCATAGATCCAAGTTATTTGCATAACTGCATATATAAAAACCATTGACTCGTTAGTCCCCACTAGTGAAGAATAAATCCACTTTACATCACTTTTACTTAGCACAAAACCTGATGGCAGTAAACAATGAAAATGAGCCATTGTGTGGAACAGGTCCTGATAGGCGGTTACTGGATAGATCCCTGCATTCAATATTCAGAAATGTTAATCCTTGAAGCCAAAATAATGCTAACTGCTACCAGAAAAATGGAAATGATTGTAAATTTTTTCCAGGAACTCACAAGACTTGCAAGGAGTAGAGGTTAGTCAGTGACATAGGTATTGAACCTGACAGGTTGTTGCTGTTGAGTCGGCTATTGGAAGTTTGGCATACAAAAAGATAACAATCTTGAGTTCCAATACTATCAGTAATCGCAGCATAAAACTCATAAACTAATACAATGAGAAAGCAAGGGAATAAATTTGCAAAATCACTAGGACAATTAGAAAACAACATTGTCAAGGCTAAAGACCTTGTCAAGTATCTGCATTATATAGCCTTCCTAAAGAGCTTGTTATTTCAGATCAAATAGTGGGGTGATTGTGTTAGCAATAGTTTCTTAAAAACCACACCTTCAGTTAACATTTTGAGCAACTTGATTCATGAAAATTTAAGTCATTAAGATACCGTAAACACCACATCAATTTGTTTGCAGATGCTTTGGCATTCTCGTGCTAAGGCATAAGAAACATCTAGAGATTCTTGGTGTAGCTAGTACAAAAACAATGTCCCAATTGCATGGAAATTTGAAACATTGAGTCACAGTGATGTTTGGACAGCAGTTCATCATGTCTAATGGTACAAGAAAGAACTATTTCCCCAGTTTGTAGCTCCAAGTAACTTTTCTTTAACAACATCAGTATAAGCTAGCAAAGATTTAGAGCTAATCAACTTAAATATCAGTACAAGATCTCCACTAAAGATTAATATTACTGGAGAATTATGGGAAGTAATTGCATTTTTTCTCTCTCTCGCTACTTTGCAGGCAAGCAAAAAATAAGAAGTATTTGAATGTGCAGTAAAGAAATAATGCTCTTACAGGAATCGTAGTTTGAACAGCTTTCCCAATGCGTCTGGAATGGGACCATCGAAATTGTTGGTGTAAAGTTCCAAGCTCACCAAGTTCGTCAGGTTCTCAAGATAAACAGGAATATGTCCACTTAAGTTATTAGCATAAAGTTCCCTGACAAGCAATGAAGCCAAAAACAGATAAAACACCTAAACTATAAGACAAACAAGCCTCCCCGGACCATACAAGCTCGGCGAGCCCATGCAAAGGGTTTGGTTAAGATAGCCAGATTCCATCGAGTATACAAATGGAACCTAACCATACATGTCCCTAATTATATCTTCCAAATCATCCACACTAACAATCCATCCTTCTCCTCCTCCATAAAGAGATTTTAGCAAATAACCAAAAATAACACTTGATGGTAATTTTTCTTGTATCTCCCACCGGAGCCCATGTATCATATACACCCCCAAGATAAAGAGCTTTGAATACTAGAAGAAAAGCATCTATACCTAACAAGATTAAATAAATACTTAAAATTATAATAATTTTATTTCTATCTTTCCATACATAACCATTAAATGGAAAAGATACTCGGGTTCTAGAAGAGCATGATAAATGCCGCCCAAGCCCAATACTATAGAGGAAATTAAATGAAGTACGCTAGATACAAAGCATGGAAAGGTGTCTATGACTTCCTCGCCAAGACCCTCCCCAAATGTTATTGCAGTTTAAGATGCAGGGATCGCGAAGGGAATGTAAGATTTAACAGATGGTAAAAAAAAATGACTTACAAATACTGCAAATTTGTAAGCAGTGCAAGCTGTGGAACCAGTTGACCAGATAATAATGCATTTCCCATATCACTGCTGAAGAAGAAAGGTTATGGTCTTACATAATGAATTTCTTTTTACATATGAAAGATTGCAGGATTCACTTGTATATATGAAAAGGATAATTCAGGATTTGCCAAAATGAAGTTGCTTACAGTCTTGTAACACTATTCAAACTGTTGCATGTAACATGATTCCACTTGCAGGGGTTCTTGTCTGTACGATTCCAATTGTCCATGATATTGTTAGGATCTTGCAGATTGTTCCGAAAGATATACAGAGCATCGCCTGCTTATAAAGCCAAGCAACAAACACAGAAAACCTGGAAATTAAACTATGTACATAACAATACATGCTTGATAAAAATGTCCTAACAGGATGATGATAAATTTCTGTGCTAATTTAATAAACTTCCCAATTACAGAACAATTTACTTCTAAAAAAAAATAAAGATTTCTTTTATCTGGACATTATTCTTCCAACTTAGGATCAAAAGAAGAAACAAAAACCACAAAGAATAAGCTAATATAAAGCAAACCATAACACAAGCCATATATATGAATACACACCTTCCTCATTAGCGAAAATCTTTGACGGAAGGAATGTTACTAGAATCAACACAGCAAGACAAGTCCTCAACTCTATCCCCTTCAGCCTCCACATAATAATTACTATGCGAATCTCTTTACTTGCTAGCTTAGATCTTTGTCACTTTGTAATCAATGGGACGGTTAAGCATAACTTTTGTTTTGTTTAAGAATTAGATGGGTTTCCTTTGTTTCATTTTGCTAACAATTGATTCGAAGTCCTCCTTTGCAGTCTAAAAGTCAACCAGTGTCAATGATAACATGGCCGCCATCGATGACTTCCAAATTTCCAATCGCAAGAAAACGAAGGCCCGTTCGTAAAAGTATTTTCCTTTTCTACAGTGGTTTTTTTAATAAAGAAAATTTTTAAAGAGTAAATTATTTTTTAATATTTGATAGTATTATAAATATTAAGTTAGAAAATATTTTTTAATATTTGTTTATGTGATGGAAAATGATTTGAAAAATAACTTATTAATATTTTATTTTTTTTCAAGTTTATTAAAATAATGAAGAACAAATTTTACAAATTAAAAAGTTGAACGAAAATAAAATTAAAAAAAAATCTAATTTCATAAGTTATCTCAAATAAAATAAATAACAATCAAAATAATGGAGATAAAATCTAATAGAAAAAAAATTGAAAGATGATGAAATTAAAATAATAATAATAATTACAATTTCATAAATTATTTCAAATAAAATAAGTAACAATCAAAAGAATGAGGACCAAATTTGATACATAAAAAATTTTAATTAAAAAAATAAGAGAAAAGCAAATAACAATTATAAAAATAAAGACCAAAGTTAATATAAAAATCAAATTAAATCAAATTCTAAGAGATAAAATTGAAAAAAAAAAAGATTCAAAACAAAATATATAGCAATCAAAATTTTGAGGATCAAATTTGATATAATCAGCAAATAATATGACATTTCTAATTTTTTCACAACTTCTGAAAAGTGTTTTTCACTCAAAATAAAAGGAAAACACTTTCCTGTAAACCAAGCCAAATTTTCCTTTGACTAAAAGTGTTTTTTGTTTACTAATTTTTCTAATGATAAACAAACACAGAAAAACTTGAAAAATAATTTTCAAAAAACTACTTTCCGTGAAACAAATGGGACTTGAGGATCATTTGTTGTTACAAGCATAGTTTTAAAACCTGGCCCAGCAGGTCAACCCGGGACCTGGCCGACCCGAGCTTGGAACCAGGTCGGGTCTAAGAAAAAATATGTCGAGGATTTGGCCCGGCAAAACTCGGTCAACCCAGAGAATCGACCTGAAACTTGAAAAACCCGGATAAACCCTACTGTTTATATATATATATATATATATATATATATATATATATATATATATAAAACGACGTTGTTTTAACCTTTTACTGTCAAAAAGCTAAAATGATGAAGACAACAAATAGAAAATCTAATCTTATTAATTTTCAAAGTCATATTAGTTGTGATTCGTGAAGAAAAGCAGAGAAGCAGAAGACTTCAAGGCAAGCCATACCAGTTTAGATCTGTAAATAAGATTAGATGAAGCCATACCTCATGACTCTTCTGCTTTCACTCTCTCACTTTTTTATTCTCTGCCTCCTTTTGAACTTGCATCTGGATAACTTGTGCATGTTGAATTGTTCGAAGATTGCTGACTTTCTGATTCGGCTTCTGTCTTGGTATATACCATCAACATAATCAAGGCGTGCTCGTAACTTAATATGGGAATTTGGACTTTTATTTACTATGGTATTTAGGCTTGGGGTTTTTTTCTTTTTTCTTTCAACGAGAGGGCCAGCAGACTATGGGTTAGGGTAGCAATCTCCCATTTTTTAGAGAGAGAGAGACTAATTTAAGCTTTTATATGAAGATGTTGTCCGAAGAAACAATGTCCTCATCGCCCTAATCTGCCTATTAACATTTTTCTTGAACCTTATTATCATGGAAAATAACGTCTCCCTCTTTTCATCGGATGTCAATTTCTGTGGTGCAGTATATTGCTCGCGTTTTGCTATTTCACACCCCAGGAAAAGCAAAGGAAAGATCGTGCAATATATTGCTCGTGTTTTTTTGGGTGGACTCAAATCAACTCATCTAATTCATAACCCGATTATTATATTAAGTTGATTATCAGATTGGGTTTAAAAACTATGATTATAAGTATAATGTTAGCCTTGGATGATGATTTTATGATTATGTGCAGAATGCAAGGAATTATATGCTTCATCTGCGGTAATTTCCTTTATAGTATCATGTTAATTTGATTTTAGTCATTTAAATTAAATGAATAGCTCAGCTTTTTTGGCATTTGAAAACCTTTTGCTTAATTTATTCTAAAAATTTCTTTAGTCTTAAATAAATTTTACTTCAAATTTATTTTTTTAACGCTAAAAAGTTAGCTTTTAAGTAAAATTAACTATAACTAAAATTGATCAGTGTTTCACTGTAGCGCGGGTTACTGTTCACTATGAGTGAATTCATTGTGAATTGCACTGTTCTGCACTATAGTGGCTATGTGAGTGCTTTTACTGTGGACTGCACTATTTGGTGGGAGCATGTGGTCAGGTTGTAGCCTGCAGGACCCAAGCGTAGGCTAGAGGCGTGCATAATGGGGTTGCGACTGCCAGGTTTGGGCGCTGGGCAGGCCACGCTCGCTGGCCGCACCCCAGGCTGCATCCACCTGACGCTCGGTCTACCTAGCCTTGGGCACTTGAGTTGCCTGCCTATATCCTGGGCAGACCAAGCGCACACGTGGCGCTTGGGCTGAATGCCAATGTGTTGGGCAGACCAAGCGCACAAGTGGCACTTGGCTGATTAGTGTGAACATATTATTATTTTTATTATAATTAATATTATTGATAAAATAATTAATAAAATTGAAAGAAAATATTATTATTACTATTGAAAACACATCAAACATATTATTATTTTTATTATAATTAATATTATTGATAAAATAATTAATAAATTTGAAAGAAAATATTATTATTACTATTGAAAACACACTGTGAAACATATTATTATTTTTATTATAATTAACATTATTGATAAAAACAAATTACGAAATTAGAAAAAAAATTACTCTTGATATTGAAAAACAACCATAGATTTGATTTGAAAGGTAAAACTAAAAATTACTACTATTAGTATTATTAGTATTATCATCATTAATAAATTTTAAAAAATTGTTATTACTATCAAAGAAAAACCATGTGGGGACATGTAGCACTTGAGTTGTTGCCTCTGTGCTTGGTAGACCCCAGCGTACACGTGGCACTTGGATTGCCTGCCTGAAGCGCACACGTGGCGCTGGGGTCCTGCCTCAGTGCTGGGCACATCCTCTGCGCACACGTGGCGCTTGGGTCTTGCCTCAATATTATTATTTTTATTATAATTAATATTATTAATAAAATAATTAATAAATTTCACAGAAAATATTACTATTAATATTGAAAACATATTATCATTTATATTATAAATTTTTATGGTATTTTTTATAAAAATAAAAAGTGAGCCCGCGATGTAGTATTATTAAAAATATTCAACAATTCCAGCTATTAATATAAAAAAATATTATAATTTGCGTTGTAAATATTATTATTTTTCTTCTAACACAAAGTATGCATCTAAAAAAAATATTATTATTTTGCTTATTATTCAAAGTTTTCATATCAAAATATTATTATTTGTGTTCTAAATATTATTATTTTTCTTATAATTCAACATATTCATATCAAAGATATTAGTATTCGTGTTATAATATTATTATTTTTATAAGAAGTCAAATTTTTAATATAAATAAAATATTATTATTTGCGTTCTCAATATTCTTGAAATTAAAAATAGTATTATTTGTGTTGTGAATATTATTATTTTTACTATAATCAAAAGTATTAATATTAAAAATATTATCTTTTCTGTTATATATATTTTTATTTTTATAATAATTAATATTAGTAATAAAATAATCACTAAATTAGAAAACAATTATTCTTAGTATTGAAAAATAACCATAGATTTAATTTGAAAAGTAAAACTAAATCATTAATAAATTTTAAAAAACCATTATTATTATTGAAGAAAAACCATATGGGAACACATGATGTTTGGGCTGCAGCTTGGGGGTTGGGTACACCCCTTTGAGCCCACGTGACACTGGGGCTGCTACCTAAAACGCACACATGGCGCTTCGGTCATGCCTCTATATTGAGTATACCCCTACATACACTTGATGCTTGGATTGCCTACCTGAAGGCGTAGCACACCTCAACACACACATGGCTTGGACTCGTCAAGACCTAATTATTTTTAGATCCCGCATGATATATTTGGGTTTTGCCTTTGCAGGATACAAATCGTCTTGGATCCTGCCTACATCAGGCCCTAATTTTATAAAAAAAATAAAAATAAAGATGAGCCCGCAACTCAAATTTTGCGTAACATCTCAAGGAAGATCCATGTGTTTTAGGTTAAAAAGAAAAAAAGAAAGCAAATCAAGGCGTGGTTCAAGTCACCATACCATTGTACCAAATTGGTTTTAGCCCCACCTCAATATATTTAGGGTTCATGTGCCTTTGCGTTCAAAAATTTTTTTTTTCTGCAGAAAGTGTTGATTCAACATATTCTTAATCTAAGGAGAAATCAAGGCACGGAATAAAAGAAAATTGCCCAACTCAGAGGTATAAACCTTACAAGTGACATCGTATATTGTTTGTATATATGTTCTTTTAGCAGAAAGTGATACGCATTCAAAATGGTCAAAATAGTAATAATATATTCAGCAAATATGGTCATAATTTTCTTTGAAACATCCTTATCGTGCAATATAATAGAGTCAAAGTTCAATCCTATGATCATATCATCACCAAATTAAAGCCTGCCTTGTTGTTGAGATTCTAAGGTTGTCTTAGGTGATCAGTGTCTTTTGTTTGGATGCTTTCGCTCACCAATATCCAGACAATTTTGGGCTTTTCCAACAACATATTTTATGTGTTTTAGCATGTTCGTTCAAGCAAGATCAGTCAAACTAATTATTAAACTATAGAAACTTTAACACTGCAATATTATGAAATGCAACTCATAATTTCTTATTCATTTGTTGTATCATTTATACAGTCTAGGAACCTTAATTGCAAGAGTTCAAATATGTGTAACGGAAAGATAATTACAATCAGAATTAGTAGCAATATTTCAAACTAATCATATTTCAAACTAATCCTATGATTACGAAGAGCACAAAATCTGGCACTTACCATGGTAACAGCTGCGGTTGAATTGGCAAAGAGTTAATCTCATCAGATTCCTTGATGCGCCCTCGTAAGAACGGACGACCATCGGATAGGCCGATCTTGTCACGTAAGAATTCTGTTCGTTGCCAGGAGAGAGGCTTGGTAAGCAGATCCGCTAGCTGATCAGTCGTGTGAACATGTTGAACATTAAGAATTTTTTTTGCAACCAAATCTCTCACAAATTGAATATCAATTTGTATATGTTTCATCCTGGAGTGCTGGACAGGATTGAAACTTAGGTGTGTTGCTCCCAAATTATCACATAGGAGCAGAGGTGGTTGTGATAGACAAAACTTTAGTTTTTGGAGTAGAGATAGCAACCACCACTCTCATCAGCAACCGTTGCCAAGGTTTTATATTCAGCTTCAGTTGACGATCGTGCGATAGCACGTTGCTTTTTAGAACTCCAGGAAATTGGTGTGTTACCAAGAAATAGCAGATAAGCTGAAGTAGATTTCCAGTCATCTAGACTTCCAGCCCAATCAGCATCCGAGAAGCAAGTTAATGTGCTGCTTGATGTTTTGCTAATAGTAACTCCATGAAAGATTGTGTTCTTCAGATAACACAAGCAATTTATATGAATAACTACATTAATGTTACAAGAATAAAAGAGCACAAAGCATTCGGTACATTCATACTTTCTGCCCTGCAGTTTGCCTTGTAAGATCCATAAACGTACCCCAGAAAGATTCATATGCACAGATTT
>Ga0325402_1006195_pt1 | contig 11287 bp, 10 predicted proteins | sample PopdelMetagenome_22_FD_207212 | JGI IMG/M metagenome (GOLD analysis project Ga0325402, IMG submission 207212) | Populus deltoides microbial communities from Bellville, Georgia, United States - Xylem-PdKOR-R3 | ecosystem: Host-associated > Plants > Phyllosphere > Stem > Wood/Secondary xylem...
TTTTAGTGCATCACCTTTTCAATTTTTCCCATCGAGTGTTTATACTTTTATTTTTACCATTCAACTACTTTTCTGCGTTTGTATTCATCCAACGAGAATTTAGCATTGCCATTTAATTGTATTTTTAATTTATTTTAAAAAATTAGTTTTAAATTATTTTTTTGAATTTTTTTATTTTAATATATTATTGTTAAAAATAAATTTTAAAAATAAAAAAAAATATTATTTTAATATATTTTAAAATAAAAAATGCCACATGATTGTGTTAAGATTTATATTTTAATACCTTTTGAGTTAAAAGCTTGATGAGAAGTTGCCAACTATGTGCTAATAGCATTAAAAAACAAAAACAAGAGTAAAGGTAAGGGCTAATTGATAAGTATAAAGGGCAATAATGTTTTTTTTAGATTTTTTTAAAAATTTTTAATATTAATATATTAAAATTATAAAAAATATATATATTTTAGAATATTAATTTAATTTTTTTAAATAAAAATATTTTTTTTTTAAAAAAGCTATCTAATGTTAAGTCATGTAAACCCTTAAACATTTGCGTATACTTTCAAGACTGGTATATATTTCATGTTGCCACGTAGATGGCCCGATTTTACTATAAATAAAAATGAAACAAACAATTTGCATCTATCTGTTTTGATTTTGTGATTTTTAATATGATAAATTGAGTTGAAAATAGACTATTTTGTGAGTGTTTGTTTTTTTCACAAGAAGCTTTTTTTAATTTTTTAAATTTTTTTATAAAAAAATATTAAATTAATATTTTTAAATATTTTTATATGATTTTAATATATCAATATAAAAAATAAATATAAAATCTTTTTTATTCTTTGTTTGGCTTGATCTCTTTCCTCTTTTCTTAGTTTCCTTTTCTCTAGAGTGAAAACTACGTATTTATCATAAAAATTATCATAAAAATATTATATTCTTAACTTAAAAAAGAGAGAACTTGTATATTCAATTTGTAATGGAAATTAAATTTATAATAATAAATAAATATATAAATATTAAAAAATAATTCTAATCTTCTTCTTATTTTAAAAAGTATTTTTATATAAAAGAAAAAATATATTATTTATGTTTTTTTTTCATTTTTCAAACTCAATATAAATTTAAAAAACTAATTTCGAAGAAATATTTTATTTAATTACGATGTTTCAGTTTTTCTTATCCGACTCCATGTTTTATAATTTTTTTTAAAATAATATATATTTTTTATTTTTTAAAATTTATTTTTAATATCATTTTATTATAACAATACAAAAATACTAAAACAAATTAATTTAAAATAAAGAAATCTCTCCTTCAAGATCTCGTGCGCTGCGCCTGTGTCTTTGCACTGCTATTTTTTCAAAAACCCCAACTTTTACAAGTATTGTTAATAAATAGTAGCAGAGCTGCCACTATGAAAAGATTCATTCTTTCTTTGTTTGGCTTCTAAAACAAAACTCAGTACGGTAACGGTAACGCAAAGGCAAGCTTTCTTTCCCTTGTGCTTCTGATTCTTTGATTTACTATTAATTAAGCTAAGAAATTAAGCTTTTTTATTATTTTTTTTAAAAGAAAGAAAAGTAGATGGGTTTATCAAGTTATGATATAGAAACATACATTTGTATTTTGTGGGATGGTTTGACATCAAGTCTTGTTTTCTTTTGGGAATTTTATTAATTTAGGGCAAAATCAAGTAGCAGTAGTTATTCCATGAATTAGCTTTGTTGAGAAAAATGGAGTAAAAGTCTACTTTTGTCTTGAATTTTATTAATTTATATTTCGTTTTCAATTCGGGAATTACGTGAGGTTTAAGGAATGATTAACTTAATTAATTGAGTTTGTGATATCCTGGAAATTATGAGAAGAATTCAAGGTTTTGATTATGTGTGACTGTGATCTTTATGCATGTACACCTTGTTCTATGTTGTAGAAACATGCTCTATTTTTGGGTTTGACAAGGACTCTGGCATGTGAGAGTGATTTGCACAAAGAGTGGTGAAAGGCGGAATGTAATAAGACAGACATAAGCACAAGAAAAGTGGAATGTTGAAGGAGGGAGAAAGATTGCTAGAAGGGCTGTGGGGGGAAGTGAGGGAGCTAAGCCTGGGAAACAGAATACAACGGCTAGACTCGGCCCCGACCCCACTCCAATTCCTAAGAGACTTTGTATCCCCTAACAAGCCTTGCATCATTTCTAATGCCATCTCCCACTGGCCTGCTCTCACCCGTTGGCCTAGTCTCTCTTACCTCTCTTCCACCCTTTCCAATTCCATCGTCTCCCTTCACCTCACCCCAGATGGCCGTGCCGATTCCCTTGTTCCCCTAGAAAACCCTAAAAAAGAAGAAATATGCTTTGCCTCTGCTCATGTGGAGCGTGTTCCTTTCCCTTGTGCACTTGATCTTGTTCTGAATCCAGAAAGAAAAAATCTGGTGGCATACCTGCAGCAGCAGAATGACTGCTTCCGGGAAGAATACTCGGCATTGGCTTCGGACTGCGATGCCCACATCCCATGGGCGACTGAGGCACTGGGAGGCTACCTTCCAGAGGCGGTGAATCTGTGGATTGGAAACCATTTATCTGAAACTTCATTCCACAAGGACCATTATGAGAATCTGTATGCTGTTGTTTCGGGGGAGAAGCAATTCTTGCTACTTCCTCCTACTGACATGCACCGCATGTACATTCAAGATTTCCCAGCTGCTCAGTATTCTTATTCCAGTGACAGTGGAGAATTTAGATTGGAGTTGGAGAAGCCATTGAGATATGTGCCATGGTGCAGCGTGAATCCTTATCCATCTCCAGAGACCAAGGAGATTGAAATGTCTAAATTTCCTCTGTATTTCAATGGTCCGACACCCTTTCATTGTACTGTCAAGGCTGGCGAGATTCTCTACTTGTAAGAAAGATTTCATTTACTTGTTCAATTTGCTTCACTTACATTATTTTGTATCATACCATTATTAGAAAAAATTACTTTGATATACATTTCATACAAGTGAATGTTTTGGGTGATTTTTAGAGGGAAACGTGGCACGGCTATCGTGCTGCATGATAAACCCATCATAATATCGAGGTTAATCTCGTGAAGTTGATGCAGGCCAAGTATGTGGTTTCATCATGTTCGACAGAGTCCAGATGACAATGGATGCACTATTGCCATAAACTATTGTAAGAATCAAGTATTTCTTGGCTCTTTTTTTTTTCTTGTTAAATTTCACACAATGCTAACATACAAGGATGCGTGGCAGGGTATGATATGCAGTTCGACATCAAGTATGCTTATTTCAATTTCTTGCAATCAATTCATCATGGGTCAAGATTGATGAATTGCGATGCATCCAAGTGCACCTTAAGTGATGAACTATGTATTGATGCTAGTGAATTGGAAGCCAATCAAGAAGATACTAAAGACGGATAAGCTTTGATTTGTTTAATGTGGTGGGTGGTTTGGTCATCCAATCCATTTATGAATGAACTCACCAAGCAGAATATGCAGAGAAAATCACAACAAAAGACATTTGCGCTGTCTCTGTCACATGCTAACATTGTCACTATTGATTCTTGCAACTTCGATCCTTGGTGGCTGCTTATAATCATTTTCTGGTGTTGTCATCTTACAAGCTTCAACGAAGAAAATATAGAAACATCACGAAATGTTATCATCTTCTTCTTCTTTGATACAAAAAAATCTTCCTTTTTTCCGGAACCATTGTGATTACAAAAACCCATGTACATTCAAAAATTGATGAGAATGTGATCAACAAACAAAAGAAATGCAAAAGTAGAAATCACTGTCACACCTCACCCACCCCTTGGAAGCAAAACAAGCTCTATATAAGCAAATAAATCAATAAATGAAAAATGAAATCAAAGGCACCTTTCGGCTGTTTCCGTTTGTGTTTCCTGCAATAAAAAGTGGAAATCTGATCTTTGACGGAGCAGCGGTGGAGGATCCATGTTAGATAGACGAATTGCACTCAAGGATCCGAATATCTCTTCCATTGAGAAAGGTATGCTGAAACCAAACTAAATGATTAGTATTTAAACAATGAAGATTATTTGTGATGTGAAGATAAAATATTGTCACTCTTCATCATACATACCTTGAATCAACATCGAGTAAGAATGTATTATTAGGCATTTTTATTGAATCTTCTGCCATCAGTGTTCTCATCTTGCTAATCACCTACACAACATTTTTAATTTTTCTTAATGAGGCCCACTTCCAAATAAAGAATAAACCAGTAAAAGAGAGAGTTCTTTGCTTACATCTGAAGATAATCCCTGAGTTCCATATTTGTCATCCCAGAACATGGTCCCAATGCGATATATTTGTGGAATGCTCAACATCTATCAAAAGAAAATCAACAAATTATATCATACCACAGTTCTAATTCTGTTATTTACTACGTGCAAACTTACTTACCGGGCAGAGTTCATTTGTGATCTCTTCTAAAGATTTTTGAGCCTTTTGATGCGAGACCTACATGCATATATTAGTAAAACAAATCATTAGTTAGTTTAAATCAAATGCAATATTCTGGAAAGAAATAAAGGCCTTTTCGGATTGCTAGAAGATGTACCAGAAACTCAACAGCTTGCCTTATGTGTCTGAGTTCATCCCATGATGATCCTGCAAACTATGGAATAAATAACAAGATGTTAGAGTTATTGTCTTTTTTTCTGCGTTGCTAATTATATATTAATTGTTCTTTTGCTTACCTGATCTGATGCTTTACGACACCACTGTTCCAATTCCTGCAAACCGGCCTTTACATATTCTCCATTGCTAAACGAGCAGCATTCACGACGAAGCAATAAGCTGCCAGGTCAACCATATGGATAGAGTTTTAGCATAGAATGAGAACATATAGTTAAACACATGACAAATAAATAAAAGAAAAGTTCTTCTTACCTGTTAAAAAGTTGTACATTTATGAATGAGAAAACCTGACTAAAGATTTTCCTCATGAACACTGGAGGGACCTGAAAATTTCCAAACGTTAGGCGATAAACACTTCCTTTGCCAATCTCTGCACTTAGACCTTAAGTCTGAAAAACCTATTAGAAAGGAGGTTTGTTCTTACATGGTTCTCTGACATTATGCCCAATGTATGATCTAGCTTATTGACAATGCTTTGCCAGTGTATATTTGATGATTGCTGTTTGGCAACAATACTGGAATGGATATTTTTGGATGACCCTCTTATTGATCTTGGAGCCTGTTCATTCAAGTAAACATGATATTTCCATTAAATGATTCAGCTCTTACTTTGTGATGTGATTCACTCTTATTCAATATGCTTACTTGGATGCACAAATTCAGAAATGGACCAATCTCTTTCTTTACACTGTCTCTGATCAGCCCATATATTTTCTCAACGTATGCAGTCAGATGTTGCTTAAATAGCAGTGCTGGGTACTTAGCTTCCACTTTTAATTGTTCATTTCCTTTTCCCACCATTCCACTGTAACCACTTGACATTCCCATGCCAACTGAAGATGAATAGAATCCCTGATATTGCATGTTCGAGTATTACAATTTTGTCATTGAATTAGATGTTACTAAAGAATTAACTTGATAGAACTTACCAGCGCCATTCTACCAAATAAGGTAGCTGGCGAGTTTCGGTTACGACGTGAAGATACATTCTTTGTATTGCTTGCTTTAAGAGTATTTTGAAGCAGATACAAAAGGGTAGAAGTACTTGATAGCCAGTATGCTAGATCAGTGATGTTGTCTTGACTCTTCAATAGCACAACATGGAAAATCAGTATCACAATTAACTGATAGTACTTTAATTTCCTTGTATATGGTTAATATGCTTCAATTGGTTGAAGAATGCTACCTCTATTGATGATCGGATTGTGTGAATAATCTTGTCAAAAATAGTTGCCTTCTCTGCTTCAAAGGATCTCCACTGAAGAAGTGTTTTATACGCAACACAAGCAGCGACAGGTCTGGTCTCGTCAAACCGCTTATCTTCCATAAGACACTTGATAAGTACATCATGGTTTTCCTGTTCATAGAGAAGAAATATCAGAATGTTCTTTCCAGCAATTACACAATCGAAGCGCGATGCTCTTTGGACTTTTTTTCTGGGTATTTGCAAGAATTCAGCATCCAGCTGGCTACCTGCTGTTTGTCTGTTAGGGATCTTTGTGTAGTTAAGAGGGAGATGGGAGGCCCAGATTCCTGGAAACAAAATTTATCATTAGGTCTGGGATGAATTCATGGAAGTATCTATTTTCTTCTGGAAATGTGTTCATGGAAGGTGTGGCCATACCTTTGTCATTTGAGACTCTTCTTCTCTTTGATGACCATGACCATTCTCAAAACTCTAAATCATTATACAAGGTTAAATGACAAACTATGCGATAACTTCAATCTAAGGAAAAGGACAATCTTAGAAAAGATACCTTGACCCGAGGCAGAATTATTTCAGGAGTCATCTGTTCTAGAATTGCTGGTTGTTTGCGGAGGAGTTCATTCTCTGACTCCAGCTCTGCAATCATGCTCTTGAGGCTGGATAAAAGGATAAGAAGCTTTCATATTTGTATGAGAATAAGTAGTTTGATATTTGGGCTACGGGACTTTTCAGAAATTTCATGGTGAATTGACATGCTGTATAACCAGTTCAACTTGACCAACAGAACTGAATCAATTTCTAGTACCGAATCAAATTTCCAGGACCTCTTGCTAAATAATCTACAACATGCCATGTTTCCATGATTTGTTTAATTGTATGATGTTATGTTATAGAACCTTTTCTTCCATGTACAATTAGATCCAATATTACACACTCGTGCAGATATCCCTTTCCTCACTCATCAATTGTACTGTCAGCCGAACTCTGTTGCATCTCATCATGAGTTTTCCCTTCCAGCTAATTTGTATGGGAGAGAAACGAAGAGAGTGGGGAAAAGATGAATTCTCCCGTTTTAATCATGTGACTGAGCCTTACATTTTTAATTCTTCAGAGAGACCCTCATTTTCTGATGCATCCAAAGCCTGCTGTCGTAAAACCTGATTCTCTGATTCCAGGTTGGACAGATTTAATTCCAATCTGAAAATCATAAAGAGTTAGTACACCCTGGATAATGATCATAGAGGTGCTTGTGTAACAAAGCCATGGAGGAATACCTTTCAATGGTATCTTGAAGTGTCATCGTTTTCAGGTGTGATTCTTCAGCTTCTTTAGTTCTTGCCTTGCTTTCTTTCTCTAGTTCAGAACACTTATTCTCGAATTCCTCCATCTTCTTCTTCAGCTCACTTAGCTCATTCTACGCGTTCAGAATAAAAATTATATCATCCATTTAAAGAACATTAGAATTATGTGTGCACTCGTCTGTGTATATTATCATATGTGTAACGAGCTTCCTCTCTGTAAATTTTTAAGTAGGGAGATTCATGCCTCTCCTTCTGTAAAATTCTGTCATGCGGTTATCAAATCATTTACACCTTAATCCATATTTATCATTCACGGTGCAATAATAAGATTGCATCTGCGTTGTTAATGCATGCTAGATTCTGACCTGGAACTTCTATCACCTGTATCAAAACAAAGAGAAAACTTGCTTGGCATATTTCCAGCACAGTGACTTGTTGGCTCACAGTGAAAATAGATTGTTAAGAATTCTTGGTCTCAACCCTAGTTAATTATTTATGATGACGTATAAAGCTACAACTTATGTCAAATTTGTCAATCGAAGCAACATAATGTAATGCATTGATACTGCTATGTGATGTTAGGTAGTTGAACTGTGTCAGAAGTTACCTCTAGTTCATCATTCTGATTCTTGAGTAACTCCAGCTTGGTGTTGTCCACAACCGGCACCTCTTTAATGACCGGTGGAGCTTGTTCTATAGCTAGCTTTGCCTCTTCTTTCTCCCGGATTATTGCGGCATGGGCTTCATCTAGCTGGCCTTGCATTTCATGTAATGAACTTTGCAGTTTTACAATTTCTTGCCCTTTAGCTTCTTCCAGATCAAGCTACACGCACAAAAAATAATAAAAAAAAAAACAAAAATGTCATGAACATTTTTAGCAAATTTCTTGACAACCTTACATTCTTAACTAGAGTTTAAAGTTTTTGGCTCAGGGCATTTTGGGGGAGTAACTGACTGTTTAGACAAATGATTGTGGAATCAACATATGCAAGGATGCATGTAGGATGCGTTCAATTTGTAGGTGATAATTTTCCTGCACTGTAAGTGAAATGCCATTTAAATTTGTTGATGAGTAGGGTTCATTTCTAAATTTAATGGTGCTTTTGTTAAACAAAAAAATCGCATTTCATTTTTGTTGCACGATAAAACTATTACTCTCCTAATATTCACACTTTTTTGGCACTTCAACGTAAAATATACCCTCAAGTGCTTTTCAAATTCTAGTCGCCATGTTAGCTCTTCAACACGCTTCTCTAGCTTGTCCTTGGCTTCTTTAAGTGCCCCTGTTTCTCTTGCAGCCTGCATCAGTATATTTTTATTTCTATTGTGAAAACACCGACTGTAATTATAGTGCAATAGAATAGTTGAATGTCGAAAAATGGTAGAGAATTGCAGTTAAACTGCTACAGATAGTTAGCTCACCATCCTGAGCTTTCTAAGCTCCTTCCTGGCTGTTCTTGCTCTCCAAAGACATTGCAATGCTAGAGTTGCCATCTTATGCTGTTTATACAAGGAAAGAGAACGATATCTTCTCCAGCGAGTCTATAAAAATAAAGATATGATAAGATAGGAAAATTATCAGTCAGAAATTGTTCATCTAAATGTTTTGGCATTGCTTATTCTTGTGCATGTAGTAAGAAAGAAAAAAAATCCGAACAAATTCCATTTTCCCCCATGTTTATCTGATCTCATGTTTGCTCTTCTGTTGGCATTATATTTTCTTAATTTTCAGCTCTTCATTTTATTCTATTTCTAGTCACATACTTCTTGATCCCCTGTGATTTACAATTTCTGTTAGCAGCTCATCCTGAGAGTGCGTCACCTGAATTATAATTGCAGCCTTGGTTCTTCTTCTGTATCTGTATTCATTACGTGCTGCCATTGCTCGCATTCCAGTTTGGATAACTATTGCTGATGCTTGCAAGTTAGTGTAAAATGTTCTTGCTCCATGAGCACGGACATTCTTTTGTATACGGATAGAAGCTGCTTCCTTCCTCATCTGTTCATATAGCTTACGTGCAAGTTGTGCTGCACAAGAGGCAAGACAAATAGAGAATTTTTACCTTCCGACTTCTATTCTTTATAGGCAAGGACTTCAAATGGCGGTCTGGCTCATTTTCAGTTGGGATCAAGTCATGGACACAAAATCTGACTTTTCTATAGAAAATCATAAAGAATTCGACCAACTGAAGCACAACTATTTTAGAATGGCATGATTCTGTTGCCCAAAGATAGCATGCAAAACTAATTAACCATTCCTCATCAGTGCAAGTTACTTCAGTCGGATGTTCTGTTTGCCTTCTTGTTTTATAGGGAAAGATATAATTACTTGGGGAAAGAGAGCTTACCTCTCCAGAGTTTCTGCAAATGAATTGTAGCCCTCCTTAGGGTGATGAACTCTTTTCTGGTCAGATATGTCCGGATTTGTCTCTGGATACGCCTGACAGCATTAGCCAAAACTTCAGCTCTTCGTGCATCCAACTCAGCCATCTGCCCAGCTCTGAGGAACACCTTTGTCTTCCCAATCTAAACGAAGAATTCAGGGGTTGAATGTTACAATAGCACATCATATTTTGTTTTTTACTTGTTACATAGTTTATGAACATTGCTCTTTTTTTTTTAATATATATATATCGTGATCAAACATACCTGATAGCCCGTTAAACCCATCCTGTCCAAGATGGCAACACATGCTGATTTTTCATCAGATCTGCCCAGAAGAAACAGAGAATGTTATGGTTGGACTATTATGAAGTTCAAGTTACTTTAGGTGTTGGAGAATAGTTAGTGAGGAACAGCTGAGTAGATATTCTAACTCAGCTGTCACCAACTGCTGTCAGCTTCTGTTAGATAAGATACAATCTCTGCTCAAAATGATTTTTGTAGCTAAACAGTTCATTACTCTCATTCCAGCCCTGACTTTGAGACTCCTGTTCCACAAATGCTTTATGCCAAATGACAAGTAACTGCACCAGAATTCATACCCATCTAGAACATCAGGAGCCAACATTCCAAAACGATCAAGGAACTCATCAAATGTTCTTTTGGTTGGATAACCAGCACAACTTATCCTAATTGCCTCTAGTACTCCCTGTTGTAAAATCCATTAGAATAATCATTATCAATCGAAGAAACTTGATAAATAGTTAGGAAACAAGTGTTTTTCCCCATCAGAAAAGTGAGAATCAAAGCTGCATGTTTTTCAATAAGGAACCAAGTGAATTTATCTTACCCCACATCTTAGTTGGTTTAAGACATTGATGTTCTCAAAGATTCCAGGCTTTAGCACTGTATTTGGCTTTACACATCTTATGTAATGCGGTTCTGTTGTATTCAATGTCTCCATTAAAGCTTGTAATTGTTGCTGGATGCTCATTTTAAGCTAAGTGTCAGTCACGGTCTGAATTATTTTCTGTATCATACAGGATGCTGCTATTTCATGCGGACAAGCTTACCTTGAAGCGGGTACCAATTGAAGAGAACTTGGATTGCTTAGATGTCTCCTCAGGTAGTGGAGGGAAAAGGTTAGCAACAAAAGGACACCTGGAAGCATCTAATAGAGCTTGATGTTCTGCTACAACATAATCTTTATTTTTATCAAGAAACTGATCTGCTTGGTAAGTAACCTGCTCACAGAATGGCTCAATGATTAGAAACCTACAAATATACCTCATTTAGCCGGGTGTTCAAGAATAAGATCTGAACACATTGCTTACATCTCCCGCATAATGATTGATTGTGAAGTCCGTTCGAGCAAGTTTCGGCTTGCTGAAGCGTTTGTGAGCTTTATATGTCTGGTACATCTTCTGTGCAAATGTCTCATGAGTTGACTTGGGAAACATGCTGCATTACAGAGACGTTCACGCTTACATCTAATGATTTCAGCTTTTATTTGTTGCTCTTTTCCCTTTTGATCTCTTTAATATAGGAGATGGGTCTAAAATTAAAGGATTTACACTTCCTTTTTCTTTAGATCAAGTATTCAGACGTTTAAAAAGAAATGTTCTACTTGCTTTCATAACATTCACCTACATTTCTGTAGCTTTTTACTTCAAGCTTTTTATGACATCGCTTACAATCACATAGTTTCCTCGCTCTGTTTTCCATTA
>Ga0325402_1006198_pt1 | contig 11286 bp, 8 predicted proteins | sample PopdelMetagenome_22_FD_207212 | JGI IMG/M metagenome (GOLD analysis project Ga0325402, IMG submission 207212) | Populus deltoides microbial communities from Bellville, Georgia, United States - Xylem-PdKOR-R3 | ecosystem: Host-associated > Plants > Phyllosphere > Stem > Wood/Secondary xylem...
AGAGGCTACACCGTTCTATGCAAATTGCTTGCATTTGTATTTATGGAATGCGTGATGCATTCATTCAAGGTTTGAACAACATTAGTTTGTGTGTGACAATTCACTTCTAATCCTATATACTGGAGACTTGAAAAACATTATTTAATGGGCATAGCATGTTAACCATTTCCTTTCATCCTTCCACATTATTATGGTGGAATTTATAATAGCATAAATAGTTGCAACTTCCAATAGCCTCGCTAAACATGTTGCCATTGCTTTTGATGGCTGCTGAGAGGTTGTCAGACAATTTCTTAGGAAGAAGGTTCTGCTGCTGAAAGGTTGTTATGATCGAGGTTACTTCATTGGGGTTGAGCCTTTTGGTTGTGAATATGAGGTGGCCTTCCATTAATGCATTTGACAGGGCATTTAGCATTTTGTGTTTGTTTCTACCAGTTTAGGCTATTATGATGCCGCCAGTATGAAGGCTTCAGGTTATTTCACTTGCCTTTTGTTTTTGGTTTTACTCCTGTGCTTGCTGTCTTTTTACTTCTTTGTCCACTTATTCTTCGTGCGATCTGAAAGGGTGTCTGTTTGTTTTTCTGTTGTCTTTTTAAATGGTCAATTCTGGTCTACGTTGTCCATCTTCGTAAGGGTTTCTTCCCACTCTTTTCCTTTAGCTCAGATGTTTGTTCTTTTTTAAGAGAGGGAGGCTGTTGTGGTCCTCTGCTTTGTTTGGTATCTGTCTTCTCTTCTTTTTCGCTGATTCGATTGGTTGTTTGAAGGATTTAACTTTGTCTTGAGTTGCTTCTTTTTTTTTTCCAGCAGGGGTTGCTTTTGAAGGAGGTAATTGTCTCTCTCTATTGGTTCTCCGGTTGAATAGATTTTAGGAGATTCTTACTGATTATCATCCTTTCAGCTGATTTCAGTATGGCATGTCATGTGATGAATTCTTTTAGGTAATTGATGCAAACCAGAATCAACCTGGTTACCCCACTAGAGCGTGCTGAAGTAGCATTGTAGCTAAGGAAATTTGATTGTATCATGTAATTTGAACTGCCATTGTAGTTTAGACTTATTACCTCCACTTGGAACAATCAAACTGTAATATATGACCTTTCCACTGTTGTTTCTGGTTTGCATCAGTTACTCATATTTCATTGAACTAAGTGGGGTAATTTGCATCCCAGATATCTGTCAGTGCTAATGGCAGTTCACATTCTACAATGGTAAATTTCATTGACTTGCAATATTGGTACAGGACTATTCATCAAAAAGGTCCAGGACTTGCTTGCTAGAGATTAGGTGGTTCAGGTTCATCATGCTTACAAGCTGCTGATTGGCTAGCAAACTTGGGTTTTTTAAAAGGCCACTGGGAAAAGCTGCTACGATGCTCCCTCTTCTGGTTTAATCCCTGTCTTATTTTATGATTTTATTGGGAGTATATCTTTATTTATTAATTGCATTTGCTTTAACTTTGTATATCAAACATGCAGAGCATGGATTCATATTTAATAGATAGTAAAAGGCAGGGAGCGTGCTATATATATTGTATAAATCAAGAATTATGTGATCTTCATATATATACACTTAACCATGTCAACCCAATTAAGCTTGTAATGCAGCTTCAAATGAGGGAACTAGAAAGAATGTTTGATGAAGTACATTGTCTGTCTTATACCATTTTCATTATAATGCTCCAGTTGTAAGTACGAGAGAGAGATGAAGCCTCTTCATTCCATGATATCCAATCTACATGACCTGATTTTCATTTCTTTTCAATTGTTTCCTATCCAGATTATGAAGTTGATAAACTAGAAAATGCAGGCATCATCAAAGGATTTGACTATTATTTATTTCTGGTAATTAAGAAATTAGGAGGTGAAAGCTACACTGACTTGCCTCTGTTACTGCAATTGAAAGTCCTGATACAAGCATGTGTTTTTGAATGACAGAACTTCATATTGGTGAATTCTATGTGGTAAAGTCGCATTCTAAAGTGTAACGAATACTAAAATAAAACTACAGGCCATCCAGTTCATTCAGCAGTATTTAAAGTGTAGGAACTTTGCACTTAGAATTAAGACATGCTACTCTTTCCTTGGTTGCATCTGAAAAATCTAATGCATTCAACAAAATGAAGAATGGATGCACAGAGGCTCGTGAACTTGCACCCAGTTAAGCTTTATAGGCTTCATTTTCTTAAGTGATATAAAGTCTTGAATCTACCTCGTTTTAGGAGGTCATTGCTAAAATTTGGTGGGGAAATTTAGCTTCTAGAGCGTATTGTAGAAAACCGACCTTGGAAAGTGCATATTTTTTTATTATTATTATATAATTAAATAAAAAATAGATTTAAAACAATTAAGTTATTAGAGAACCAAGTCCATAACCCTGAGATATAGGTTTTGCACATTAACTTGGTCTGATCTGAGTTTGTTGCTTCAATATTAAAAATAAAAAACAACCCTACCCTCCAATTTTCTTAGGATTAAATTGCAAACTTTATCTCAAGATTTCTAATACGGAAATTGCAAAGATGTCAATAATCTTCATAGCCATCACAACTTTTTGCCATGTAACGATTTGGATAGGATTATTAAAAAATATACAGCATGAAGGTACAACCTTTGGTAAATTTGGTAGGTTGTGATTCATTTTGCTTCCAGCTAGCTTGCATTGATCAGGTGTGGTGTAAGCTGTTTTCATCTGTTTGATAAAAGATTCGTTTGCAATCTCTCCATGTATTCCCATGGCAGCTCCAAGGCAAGACCAACATGGAAGCACTTGTGAATATTTGATAATAATGGAATGTTACACTTACCTTGGTTTCTGAAATCCTATTGAGAAATTGCCAACCTTTACCTTGGTTTCTGAAAACCTATTGAGAAATTGCTAGCCTTTTTAACTTAGCTTATTCAGGGTGTCAATTTATCCTACATGTATTATACCATATATATCCACTCAAAGAGAACAATGATCTGCAGTCTGATAGATGAAGTATCGGTAGGAAAATAAGAATAATAAAGAAAAGATATTGTGTTTATTGAGAAAGTTTCATCCATGGAGTCGGGAGCTCGAAGAGAGAAGAATCCCACATCAGCAAAGCACCTCCTTTATGTCGATTCGCAGTTCCTTGCCCAATCTCTACGGGGAAAAGGAACTGGCTCCCTCACTTTATATTGGACACAGCAAGCGAGATGAGTATGGGCCCAGTAAAGTGGGCTTGTGATCCAAGTAGAAGCACCGAGGTGACGCCGTGACGGGACCTTGTTTCTGTCCAGAAGACTGGGTCCGTGGTGGCTATTATCTGGCCTGCCCATTCCAAGCCGAAAGGGCGTGAGGCTGGTTTCACATACCATGTCTGTTTGAGTTACAATTATTTTTTATTTATAAATATATTAAAATAATATTTTATTTTTTAAAAATTATTTTGATAACATCATATCAAAATATTTAAACCCCCAAAATAATATTAATTTGAAATAAATAAAAAAAATTTAAATTTTTTTTAAAAATACTTTTAGAAAACAAAAACAATCCGATCATCATTAACAACTTCCCGCTCTTGGTAACGGCCGCTGCCACTCGGGTTCATAACATTTTGTTATTTCTTTGATTTTATTTATTTATTTCTGAATTATACAGGTTATTTATTTATAAAAATCGTTGGATAAAATTTACGTTACATCAGATAGGTGGTGAAAGCGCGCATTTTACCACTCTGGGTCAAGATTATTTATCAGTTTTGCTTTTCTTCCTCCCTCGCCCACATGAAGAGATGAAAAGTAGAACGAAGAATGCTTTTCACATTAGTCATGATCGATTTGCGAGTTCGATACTATCTTTCTCGAATCCAGGATGGAAAGTAAAAGATTAACGTAGATAAGAAAGTTTAATGCACAGGGATATTATAATTTCATGTCATAATTTACAACTTAACCTTCTACTCCTGCACATACAACTACCCTACCCTACTCTACCCTACCCTACCCTACCCTTGCAGTATAAGATGCAAATCACATATGCACACTCCAATCCTTACACCACACAAATGGCTAAGATTTTGCATGTTCAAGCACTGCTTCTACTATCCACAGTCAATTTATCAACTCTACCAAGGTCCAGTCAGTGTCCTTCGCAAGCATTGTCTTTTACCTCCCCACTGCGCTTTCATTGTCTCTAAGAACTGCAAAAAACAGAGAGGACGCCTTACTGATGAAGTTGATGCGCATGATTTTCAGAATTTACAACTACAATGAAATAGCACAATTCGACTCGAGATTCTTAGTTTACTCGGGAACCATGCCACCTCCTGACTACTAGGAGGTCTACATAGAGAAGAGGTACAATAATGCACTTTAGCTTGCTATCGACTCCTTCCCTATCTGCCTTCTTTGGCTCAGTGCTGTCTACATTCTTTCCCTATACTGTTGGCAACCTATGTCAATGCTCAAAATTGATCAAAGCTAAGGGCACTACGTGCAGTCATTACATTAAAAAAAGAACGCAACTCAGCAAATGCAAGGATTAGTATGGCCAGTGAACTTTGAAATACCCCTGATCAATTTAAGAAAGCAATTGTCTACGAAGTTACAAGACATATTGTTCTGACGATAACCCAGGAATTTTATATTTGAGATAAGATGTGGGAAAAGTTAACAAACTAAGGATATAAACAAAGAAGATGGCAATTCCATGACACAATGATCCCCCATCCAAAAATACAAGCTGCAATGGTTCTAAAAACATAACCAAGGATATTTAGTGTAAAAGGCAACAGCTCAAGTAAAGAGGCCCATACCTGATTTTTCTGCATTTCAAATATTTCAGCCTGCAGCAACCAAGATTTGGTCAAGCAAGTTTGCCGCCCACCAAATTCCAAGAATTTTTTTTCCAGAAAAGAGCATACCTGTTTTCTCTGTAATTCTTTGTTCAGCTCTTTAAGTTTTGCAACTTCATCTTCCAGCTCTAATGTATAAGCCTGCAGAAACCCAAAAGTGGAAAGCAACACGAAGTATCAATCATTTTTCTCAGTTGAAAATTACTGATCAGGCATCACGTCAATGAAATAAAAACTTTACTAAACAGTAAGAGTTTCACTGAACTGAGAGAAATAAAACATTTAACAAATCTCCAGGACCAGTGTGTTTTAATTTTTTTTTTTTTTTTGAGTGCGTCCAGCTTAAGAAGGACATTATTGCATGTATCATGTTGATGGATGCTTGAAACCAGGACAAATTAAAAACTGCTAAAAAAGAAGAAGCAAGGCCTCAACAGATTTCAATCAAATAGTTTACAGTACTTTTTGACCACCTATACTGGAAAGCTTCCAACCTGTCTTAAGAACACCTTAGTTGAAAATTAATAGTTTATAATGGCGTATTTATTATTATAGGTATAAGTAAGATTTAAGGGGGACAGCCAAGTGAACCATAACTTGTTGCTTGTTATTAAGACAAGAGAGAAGTTGACTTCAACCACCAACCACATACTTATGCACTTACATGATATAAATGGCCTTTAAAACTACATACAATCTGGCATTCTAAAATGCTGCTGCCTCACAAGCAGAGTTTGCCTATTTATCAGCATCTCAAAGTGGAAAGGAAAAAAATGAGATTTAATGAAAACTCGATGATACAATGAGCCCATGGTGTCAATAATCAGGAAAAAAAATTAAATCCATGCGTGGAAACACCAAGTGATGCCATCCAGGCATCAAACCAGACCTCTACTGCAGCAAACGAACAATGGATACGTCTAAAATTACAACCAAGAACACAAATAGCTCCTTGATTGGATCTTAAATACCAAAGTCAGGGAAAATATTTAAGCACAGAAGCAACACACAAGGGAGTACTCAGCAGCTGAAAGATGTATAATAATAGCTCCGTCACTATACTTACCTGCTTGCGAGCCCGTGATCTTGCAGCTGACTCTCTGTTTTTAATCATTCTCCTCTGCCTTCTCTCAACAACCTTCTCCAGAGCTGCGCTGGGTTTCCTTCCCCGACTAAATACAAAAGGAACTGGCGATAGTGAAGATGTGTCAGCATTACTCTTTGCAATCACATCCGGTGATATCCTGTTTGCAGGAGATCCTGTTGCGACTGTAACACCTCTAGCTGCTAAACTAACCATTCCCATTCCTCTACTGTGAGCTAGACCATTGTTCACAGATCGATTTGCAATCCCAACAACTGATCCTCTCACTCCAGGGCTAGCAAGCTGAGCATTGTTTGCCACATGTAAAGGTGATGCAAACACCACAGTTGCTGCTGGCTTGGGAAAGAGAGGCTGCTGCTGCTGTGGCTGCGGTAGTTGCTGAGAGGGTCTGATTCCACCCACATTCAGAGCTAAACTAGAAGGCTGGTTAGAAACTAAATTGTTCTCCATTATCCCAGTCCCCATAAGCCCATTGTTTCCATTTGGCTGCTGAAAGCCAAGAGCCAAACCAGTAGTGTTGTTGTTGTTGTTATTTAATTGCGATAGTTCACCAAAGAATCCACTATTATTAGGCCTTCCAATTTGTTGAGTATCCTCTCTCACTACCCCAGCCCTCACCAAGAACTCCTCCAGAGTCATCTCTCTTAAAGTCTGTTGCCTTTGTGGTAAATTGGATCCTGCACCACCACTGGTTTCTTTTATGAAGTCTCTCCAAACCTCATCAACAGTCTTTTGACTTAGTGTCCTAGGCAAAGTTAAAGACCCTTGTCTCTGTAAATTCCCATCCGGGGTACTTCCTTCTCCACCCACACCAGCTGTATTTGTCATTGCTTGGGTCTCTTCAGCAGTCCATATGTTTTTCAACAGCTCGTCCATGTTCATTGATCCAAAATCCTTCTGAAGTCCACCACCCCAGGTATTTTGGAATTCATCGAAGGTTAATGAGTATACCGAAGACTGGCGAACCAAGGGGGGATTCTCTGGTGACTTTCTAACGCTTCCTTGTCCTGGTGAGGCATTTCCAAAGTTCTTGAAGTCCCAATGAGAGTCCATTTTTGAAAATCTTCAAAGTAGTGGCAACGGCTGACTCAATCAACGAGTTTCGTAACTTTTATCCGATTGAAGAAGATCAGAATGGAATCTCACTACTTCTATCTAAACTGAGATAAGAAAAAAAAAATCACCAACTCTAGTCATATACAAGTAAAAGTTACAATTTTCACATTTTCGGTCGGATAATACAAAATTTTAATACCCAAGTTCAAGTAACCATGAACACGCAACCATGCACCAACAACACAGGTAACGTCAGAAAATCCAATAGCACAAAAACAAGCCTAGCCATGGATTGAAACAGAAAAGATATCAATATTTAAAGTGTTCTTAAATACCATTTCCAAAAACATAACAAAACGAACTAAGCAATTTTCGAATCAGTTAAACCAAGAGTAAACTTTCACATTAGCACCTAATTTTCGTAAAAAGAAGCACACACTAAAGCATAGTTTCAAAGAGTCGAATCAATGAAATGACAAAGTTTCAGACACAGAGAGAGGGGGAAGATGATCCCATTTCCAGGAATAACGAAGGCACAAAGTACAATGAACCGAGTTCAAGAATTAAAAAACACTCTTGTGCAGTTATTATCGATAAATAGAGATCAAACTAAGCTCAATCTCAAATAAATTTCATGCTCTCCTCAATTTCAAATCCAAAAAGTTCATTAAAACTGAAAAAAAAGTAGATAGCAAACCAATAACAGCTTCAAGTTTGTTACTTTTCATGTTTATGTACCGGTACCATCACACCCAAACTCAAATATCCATAAATAATGCAAAAAAAGGATCAAGCCTTAAAACCATAAAAACCAGGCAACACCAGCTCAAATTAACAAATAAAAAGAAAAAATCAATACCAAGTTCAAAACAAAACAAAGAAAAAAAATCACACTAATTAAATTCCAAAAAACTCATTTTATCACAATATTTTTACTTTCACCACCCAAGAAAAAGAGGGGGGGGGGGACAAGATTGCCCAGTTAACCATTCAAACCATCTCCAACATTAATGAATCTATCTATTGATGAAAACAGTAAATTGAAATATAGCAAAGAAAACAATATTTTTAAGAGATAATACAAATAGAAAACAAAAAAAAAAGGAAATAAATAAGATAGAGAAAAAAAAGTAAACAAAACAGTGTGCTAAAAAGAGAAAGACAGACACCGTAAGAGACAATAAAAGAATTAAGAGATATAGAGAGTTTATTTTTATTACCTTTATTTGTTTTATTAAAAAAAATGAAAATCAGGCAGCGACTAGAGAGGGTGTAGTGTTTCTTGTGGGTTTCTTCACTTGCTGGTGGAGGCGACAAGTGTCTAATGCCTCCCGGACACGAGTCACCAATTTAAGGAGCTACAAAAGATTTTTACTTTTATTTATTTATTAATATTTTATTTCTTGATTTGAGATCTCGCAACGTGGTCCAATGGGATAGAGTTGAAAAGATGATGTGACATGTAGCCAATGAGGGAAGGAAAGGTGGGTTGCCCTTCACCGATGATTTGTGCTTTCCGACAAAAAATAAGTGGGTGGTGATGAGGTTTGGTGTTTTATTGGTTTGTCAGTGTCTGGAGGAGGGGATTGCATGCGAGTTGGTGTTGGTGGTCAATAGATGTCAACCGTTCATTGTATGAGATCATATGAATGGCTTTGATCATGGTGTCAGGGGGCCATGTGGCACTGGACGCGCATTTATTAAGAAATTGAATTTTTTATTTAAAATTATTTTTTTACATTTTTCAATTGTCTTGCTTTTTTAATATTAATAATAAATTTTAAAAAATATAAAAATATATTTTTTTAATTAAAAATATTTTAATCAACACCAAATATTATCACCAGTCACTTAACACTGTTCTTTTCTCGCGTGAGATAAATAATTATACCTTTCAAGTAGATTTGATTTTTATTCATGTTATTGTTTTAAATTTATATTTAATGAAAAATTAAAAAATATATATATTTTTATCTTGAATGAATCAAGAGAAATATATATATATATAGATGATTTTTATAAAACTAACATAAAAGATTAATCTTTTTTAATGAAAAATGTTTCAGAATTAATTGATTATTAGAATAAACAAAAAAGGTGAACATCAAATTTAGAATAATTCAACATGCCTGGAGGAATTATAATTTTTTTTAAAAAAATATTGCATCTTAAACGACATATGAGGTATTAACATTTTTTTTCCTCGACAAACCTTTATTTTATTTAAATTTCAGGATATCAAGTGATTTTATTAATAAAATATTTACTTTCACATACAAGCAAAAATATCTTCCCAATAATCTACTACTATACATGAAAATGAGTTTTTTGTGCTCGGAGGTATACCTTTTGACTTAAAGTTGGTTGAATTCCAATTTTTTTTTTAATAATTATGTTTATTTCAAGACAATTTTCATATATCGGAACTGAAAAAAAAAAAAAATCTCTTTAACCATGAGAAATCAATGTGATTCATAGCACAAAAGCTCTGGCCAATTGGATATCCTGTTCTAACGTGGGCTTAAACAAACTGGATGAAGCAGAACCGTGGGGTGGATGTAGGCTTTGATGCTGCAGTGCGATTCTTATAAACTGGCACTAACACGGACCATAACTACCCCAACTGCACTTATCCAAACCAAATCAAAACTGGTACAGGAAGATTCCGTGGTATCCACATATGACATGTTGTATAATTGAGTGTCACCAAAAGGAGAACCCAGTCAAGATAAGCAATCTCTCGACATCCTGGCACTGATAGTGGGGTTTCATGCACCACGTGGACAGTCATGATTCCTCCATTTCATTGACATTAAAGACATGAAAAGCATACAAAAGGGACTGCAGACAAAGAGTAATGGTGGGCCTTCATCTACAGTGGAACCATCCAAGCTATGGTGCCGTCAGGTGCACGTCTCTACAGGGCCTGCTTCCACGTTTCATGCCCATTTTAGCAGTGGCATCAAGCATGATAACATCAGAGCGAGTATTGAGAAAATGGTGGTTTCTCTTTTCTTGCAGGAACTGTGGTTTTCAAGGTGGAATGTGGAGATTCCTGACGGATCTGTTATCCCTGGTTAAAGCAGCCTGTGCAGTTTAGTTATCATGCGTTCAATAATGGGCTCTCATCATCACATATATGACAGCATGGGAAAATGTGGTGAGGAATGGGTCTGTGGTGGTTTTTTTTCTTTTCTTTTTCGGAGATCATTCGCCTCCTCTTTAATTTCTGGCATCCTTCTTCTTTCCCTGCTTCAAACGCAGATCACCGAAGGATTAGAAAAGCAAAATACACTTTAGTGTTGGGGTGAATTTAAATTGTGAATTGTCTTTAAACTGACGTGTGGTGTTCGAAAAAAGCTACAAATAAATACCACTACGTGTATCTTGCATGAATTTAAACTGTTACCGCCTTGCTTAATGAACTGGACACGGGCTTTGGATCCTTGGAATTATCCTCTGCTGAGCATGTAAACACGAGCAAGACAGAGTAAGGCTTGATCGTTAGTTCATATAATTTATTAATGAACATGCAAAAATAATTATTTTGGGTCAAAAATTATTTCATATTAAACCCAGTTATATGCCATGCTGAGCCAAACTACCTTACGTGGTTTAAGTCCAAAATTCACTTAGCCCTGACTTTTTCTTTATGCTTTAGTGTCATGTAGTTTTAATTTTAACTTTTTAACTTGTATCTTATAATTTATAAGAGAGATCTTATGATTTTTTAATATTAGATTTATGATTTTAAATCTGTAAAAAATATCAACTAATGATATTTTAAGATTAATTTTTTTTCATCTATAATTTATTTTCAAAAAATAATGCTCCATGTTAAAGTGTTTTTATTGCAGAATAATATTCAACTAAATCTTAACCCAAAAAAAAAACTCTATATTTAATTTTTTCACAAATATATTCATTAACCATGTTTTAAGAACAAGTTCTTACAAGTATAAAGGGTATACCTTAAATAGTGAATTAGAGCTTTTATTTAATGGTAGAATATTTCCTAATTAATGGTTCCTTAATTGTTTGAAGGCCAATTAAGCAGCTCTCTTTCTCCTATTATTCAAGGGGTTTTTTATGATTTCACGATGGACACACTACACGTCCATACACAAATTTATTATATTTTAAATTTATCGTGTAGTAGTAATATTTTTATGATGCTATTTTTTAGCCAGTTTACATGTAAAATTACCTTAAAATTAAGCACATTTTTTATATCCACCTACCAATTTCTTTAAATTCTACCCTCAAAATTTGAATTAAAGAAATGGATTAAGAAGACATACAT
>Ga0325402_1006201_pt1 | contig 11284 bp, 6 predicted proteins | sample PopdelMetagenome_22_FD_207212 | JGI IMG/M metagenome (GOLD analysis project Ga0325402, IMG submission 207212) | Populus deltoides microbial communities from Bellville, Georgia, United States - Xylem-PdKOR-R3 | ecosystem: Host-associated > Plants > Phyllosphere > Stem > Wood/Secondary xylem...
ATAAACCACGTGAAAATACTTTAATACCCTTGAAAGTTACCGTTGATTTTTCTGATAGAGGGGTTAAACAGCCAGCCATGACACCTTTTCGGTGAACATTGTAGATGGACATGGCCGAATAGTGTTTTCCGAAGAGGGTTTAACTTGTATTAATGTCTATCGTAAGTTCACAACTAAGTTTTAATCTCGAACTAGTTGGGATTGGCTGCATCAGTTTCATTTTCTTTTTATATCACTCTACATGATTACGGAAAGGTATTGAATTTTAAATACAAAAACAGCTGAAATCCACAAAGCAGACAAAGTGTAATGATGTGGGCTTCTAATTCTATGTATCTGATCCTAGGCTGTAGGCTAGAGTGTCAGTTCTTGTTTCTCTTTCGATCCGAGCACCGGCATGGACAAGCATGTCCCGAAGTATGAAGCTGCCCTTCAATAATATAAGGGATCACTTTTATTAAAACCTTAAACTAATCACATGATTACAGTCGGTAAGAGGCAGTCTCTTAAGAATCAATATACCTCGGAATCATAGACTCGATCCTCGAGTTCTCTTTTATGAGGGTGATAGTTAGATGTGCTCGAGTTTTGTGAAACCAAACGCCAGTCGGCAGCCCAGAGCAAAAATCCAACTCCTCAAGCTTTTTTTTTTTTTTTGGGTTTTATGGATTCTTTGTGTTCATTATTATATTGGTTTCTATTGGTTCAAAGGAGAGCATGGATGAATCATAAAAATTCAATCCCTTCTCGTGACCAAGATTTTTCGAGTCATTTCAAATAGGATTAAAATACATACTTCTAATTCATTCATAATTTATCCGTTGAAGAAGAAAAAAATTCAATTTAGACCAATTATTTTAATTACATCAATGTTGTTATTTTTAAAAAAAAAAATTGAAAACGATCCGATCAAATTGATCAAATTAATCGGATTATTAAAAATCCATCACATAGAATTTCATCTTATCAAAATTAATTTTGAAAATAAAATTTATCAATTATTTTTTAAAAGAACTTTTGCTCTCAAAAGAGTAAATTACCATTAAAAAATTCATGTTAAAATTTGCAAGTAGCAAAACTAAAGAAAGATTCAAGGGTATATTAGCCATTTACTATAGGTCGTTTCCACATCTGCATACTAATCATAGTATTTCTCTGTAGCTAAAGTAATTTATCCACTTTGGATATCATTCGGCAAATTATATATATAAAAAAAAAGTGCCTTGACTTTCCCCTTTCACCTTCTCCCTAATCCAATCTTAATTAACCTAATCTTGATTCCATTACTAGTAATCCCATTCCTTTTCTCTGTCTCCACTGTTCATCATGATTCTTAATTAATTTTCTTCCCCCCACTAAACACAACAAATCCGCAATCAACCCTAAAGGGCCCCTAAATTAATAATTAAAAAAACAACTGGGTCCCACTATTTTTTAACCCTTTTATCTTATTTTCCCTCGATTTTGTTCACAGTCTCTCTCCAGTGCAGCTTTGTAATGAGAGCAGGGCATCGGTTCTCTATCCACACTGTTTTTTCTAGGCATAAAGCATGGATCTTCGATAACTTTTGTACAAGTTATACGTCTATGTCCACCAGGATCTGCTTTTTAGGCCTTGATTCACCGGCTTGAGCTCCTCATATAGATTGTAAAGGTATTCTTTTGATCACAAGGTTTCGGTGATGTTCAAGAAATGTTACTTTTTTCTGCACAATTTGTGTTATTTGGAAGTATTGTTTTGATGGGTGGTTGTTTGTTTTTGGATTCAAGCTTTGGTTCTTCTATGAGGTGCTGAGTGAAATCCTTGGAAAATGTGATATAACAAGTGGGTGGTGATTTTTGACGCAATATTCTTTACCAAATCGTTTTTTATGGTGGGCTGGTTTTCTGATTCTGTTTTGTAACCTACCTGGGGCTAGAAATATTAGGTGTCTGTGGAAACTGAGAAGAAAAGAGTAATTTTAGATCTCATGTTGTTTTGATTCTAAGAACCGAATGTGAATTCTGTTCTTCTTGGTCACATGATGTTTGTAAGATTATAAGCAATAGAGGGTTCTTGTTGTTCTGTCTTGAATTAGAGTGATCAGTTCTGTTCTACTTGGTCAAATGGTCTTTATAAGATTGTAAGCAATTGATGTTCCTGTTTTTCTGAATTTGCAGAGGTCAAAAATTTTAATTTTATTCCCCCAAGTGTTATTAGCAACCAAATGTATATTTAAAATGGTAGTCATCAAATGAAAGCTAAGGACTCTCTTTTGTTTTATTGATGGCAAGCAGGGAACAATTGAGATATTGATTTTTTTTTCCCGATATGGTAAAATGGAATCACCTCATTATGAAATAAAAGAAGTTAACAAAAAAATGGCTTTGCTTATTTTTTCTAAAGAGGCAAGGTCTGACTAGTGTCAAAGTCATAGCAAATTCAAGGAAATGATTTTTTAGCATGTTGTTGCATATTTGTTGAAGGGCTCGTCTTTCCTTTATTGTAGGGTTAGATGCACAAAAATACAGTATATTTTCTAATAATTTGTGCTCTCTGGTCGTTCAGCAACATGTGAATTCATTATATGTCCTCTTGTTCCCATGTAAAATCTCTGCCTACAATCAAGCAACACTCATAGGCACACTGTAGAAGGGAATTTTCTTAGATGGAATTGAGGTTTGAGATAGCTTTTTGTTGCGTTTAATGATGCCACTTACTGGGCCCCATGGGATAACTTGAGGGCACTTGCATGGTGCCTGGGTCAGGACCTCTTGTGCCAAGTGGAGACAGAATGCATAAAATGCCGAGACCAACTGAGAATAGAGCATCTTACTCCAGCTTTATTTGGAGGGAAGGCATTTCATTGATTTGGGTCCAAGCATCATTGTGGTGCTGCCCTATGTAGATTTACTGACCTTGTTGACTGTGAGCATGTGGAGTTTGCTGCTAGGCTTGGCTAATTGATTAGGCTCACACATGATAATTATCAACCAAATGTTGATGATATCTGATTTTGGTATTTGTGCATGTTTGATGGTCCTTTACCCATTCATCTTTGGATTTACATGTCTGCATAATGAAATAATTACTACGTGATGAGGGATTTGTATAAATTTAGTGTTTTCTGGACCGACCTTTTGTCCCTTCTTAAAATGAAAAACACAAAAATCTTAACATGTGAAATCTTGTTAAGGTTACACGAAAAAATTTGTGATCAAGATCAAGAAGCACAAACCTATCATTGTTGTTGTAAAGAAATAGTCTGACACTATTCTGATTGGAAACTCCTTTTGCATTAAAAATGTTTGTTTTTTTCCTCTTTTGTTTTAATGCAATCTCTTTGCTATGCTTTATGAAAAGCAGGTCAATGGACACATCATCTGTAAGATGTCTTATCAACACTATTTCTCGATTCATTCATCTTGTTTCATGTCAGACAAGGAAGTTTATGCCTATTCAAAAGGATTATAAGAGCATGGTTATGATGTTAAAGCATTTGAAACCAGTTCTTGATGGAGTTGTTGATTACAGCATATCTTCAGATGAAGTCCTATGTAAAGAGTGTGAAGAACTTGATACAACTGTTAATGAGGCTCGTGAATTTATGGAGAACTGGTGTCCACAGATGAGCAAGATTTGCAGCGTGAGTAATTCTGAACAGCTTATTTGTGTGTAGTGGATCAAATATACAGTGTGTAATGCTTTCAGATGGAGTTCAAAATATTGGCCTTCATTATTTCTGTGTGCTGGTTCTTCCATGATGAAGCTCATATTGTTGCTTGAAAGACTAAGCAACAAAAGTAGTCTTCTGTCATGTAATTGTTAGTCTGAAATTGTCTTTCTGATCCATGCTAAAGAAGCCAACATATATGAATTCTATAAGATTATGTGAGGCTTGCAAGTTAGAAGAACAAATGCAACCTGAAACTGTAATGGAATCTCTTCCTTTTATTTTCACTTCTTTTTTCCTCGGCAATCAAATGTAGCTGTTTATGATATTCGAACACGTGAGCTTTGACTTGGGATGGCCGGGGAGGTAGTTGAGATTCAAACTCTTAATGGACATGTGGTTTTTTCTCTGTCCAGGTCCAGCAAAGTGAAGCATTATTGAAGAAAATCCAGAGCTCTGCACTGGAGATTTGTCAAATATTATGTAGATTGTTGCAGAGTTCTCCATCCGCTTCAACTTTAACTATTGTTCAGGTGTGGATAGAGTTGGGATATTTGTGCCACACTGTTTTCTTTTTAACTAGACAGTTCCTGGTGGTTTACTTTTTTTTTCTTTCATTTTATATTTTTGATTTTTTTTAATGTGGTCTAATCTATCAGATTGGTGTAATCATTATACTATTTTAGTTGTTTAGTTGCATATGTCTAGTGTGAGACTGATTTCTGTTTAAATGTTTCCAGCACTGTATGCAGGAACTTCAAGGTTTGAAACACGAAACAATAACAGAACTTATAGAAGAGGCTCTGAGAAGTCTAAGCGATGATGTTTCTCCTTGCACTAATCATCTTATGAAACTTACTGAAACACTTGGTTTAACATCAAATCAGGAACTCTTGAAAGAAAGTGTGGCAGTGGAGAAGGAGAGGATGAATGTTAAAGTCAATAAAGCAAAAGGAGACTTGGATCAAATTGACCAAATTGTGGATCTGATCTCTCACATACGTAATTGGTTGCTTAAAGTTGAGCGCTTTGATCCTAAGAGTGGTGCCCCAATCCCTCCGTACTTTCGGTGTCCATTATCTTTGGAGCTCATGCTAGACCCAGTGATCGTGGCTTCTGGTCAAACTTATGATAGGGTGTCCATCCAGAAGTGGCTTGATCATGGGCTGAGCATATGCCCTAGGACCCGTCAGACACTCTCTCACACAAATCTCATTCCCAATTACACTGTCAAAGCTATGATAGCAAATTGGTGTGAGGAAAACAATGTAAGAGTTTCAAGCGACTCTGTCCCATCACATCATGATTTATTGCACTTGGATAGTTTTCGTTATCGTTGTTCTTTGCACAGTAGCAATTCTACATCAAGATCATCCATTGAAGTTGGGAATGGATTTGAGAAACAGAAGATTGGTGTTTCATCTAGATTAAGTGGTGAAGAATTTAATCGGTATCATGTCATGGGGATTGAAAGCTTTGAGCGCCCATCCCACGAACTTTCATATATACATAGCAGGAGTGAATCGACCTCAAGTGCCATCTCCAGTATTGAATATGTGCCTCCAGCATCAGATGAGATGTTGAAGTTATTAACCATGCATGACAATGTGAATGACTTGTCAGGAGAGATAACTTCTGAATGTCCTGCTGTTTCTCCTTCCAATAAAGTAAAGGGATTTTCTCCCTGTTTATCAGGAAGGCAATTTCACAGTCCTAAATATGATATGGCCAGCAATGGAAGCCATAACTATAGCAGAACAAACTCCCTTCAGTTTTCCGACTCAGGTTCTCATGATCTATGTACAACTTCTCAAGTCAAGAAGTTGGTTGAAGGGCTTAAAAGCCAATCAAATGAAATAAAGACTAAAGCGGCTGAAGAACTAAGGCTTCTAGCAAAGCACAATGTCGAGAATCGCATCATTATAGGCCATTCTGGTGCTATCAGACCATTACTTTCACTGCTGTACTCAGAAGTGAAGATAACCCAGGAACATGCTGTAACAGCCGTGTTGAATCTATCAATCAACGAAGAAAATAAAGCCATGATTGCAGACGCAGGAGCAATAGAACCACTTATTCATGTCTTAAGATCAGGAAATGATGGTGCCAAAGAGAATTCTGCTGCAGCTCTATTTAGCCTCTCTGTTTTAGAAGAATACAAAGCCAAGATAGGCCGTTCTGGTGCTGTCAAAGCCTTGGTGGATCTTCTTGCCTATGGGACTATAAGAGGTAAAAAGGATGCGGCTACTGCCTTGTTTAACCTTTCAATCTTTCATGAAAACAAGGCTCGAATAGTTCAAGCAGGAGCTGTGAAGTATCTAGTTGAGTTGATGGATCCTGTCACTGGGATGGTTGACAAGGCAGTCGCTCTTCTTGCAAACTTGTCAACAATCAGCGAAGGTCGCATGGCCATTGCAAAAGCAGGAGGCATCCCATTGCTGGTTGAGGTTGTTGAATCAGGATCTCAAAGAGGAAAGGAGAACGCTGCCTCCATACTGATGCAGCTGTGCCTTAATAGCCCCAAGTTTTGTACCCTTGTTTTGCAAGAAGGGGCTGTTCCTCCACTTGTTGCATTGTCCCAGTCAGGCACCCCAAGAGCGAAGGAAAAGGTATGCAGCAAATCTCATCTTTCCTTGTTTGTACTGTAGCTGTTCTGGTATCTGCTAGCTAGCCAAATTATAGTGGAGGCCGTTGGTACCTTTTGCCAGTTAGGAAAGGAAGCATGGTGGGTTGATTGTGATTGTATTCCTTATTATGTCAATTTTTTTATATATTTTAACTATAGGGGAATCAAGACCAAGAAGTTTTTTGACATATAATGATGATGATGGATAGATATGCTAGATGATAATGTATGTTTGTATGTGTTATGTAGGCCCAGCAGCTTCTCAGTCACTTCCGTAGTCAGAGAGAAGGTTCCGCAGGAAAGGGTAAATCATGAAGAGGGACAAATTTTGTTAGATTTTCTGATTTTTCTTTTGTTTTTATAGTCTGCCTCGTGTATCTTCTCTGCATCAAGATGATCCGTTGGGAAATATTCTTTCATGTTTCTTTAGGTTTGAGCCATATTTATTTTCCTTGCAGTCATGATATATTTCTCATTAGGAAAGAGAGGAGTGTCAGTGTGTTGGCTAGAATTTAGTTTTCCCAAGAATATAGCTTGCCCTATTATTTTGTGTGCAGTCACTGGGAAAATTTTTATTTGATTTTTCAATTGATTAAGTTCTTCATATTGTACATATCCTGTATATATGCCATTAACTGTTGCAGTCTGCTATATAATGGAAATAAATGATATTGATGCCATTTGACAGAAAAATCTCCAGTTTTGATGGTTTAACTAATTTGTTGTCGTGCAAGTAGTTGAATTGGAGGCTTTGCATCAATGCCTGCCTGCCTGCCTGCCTGCCGAGTACATTCTTGATGTATGTAGATATTGAAATACGAAAAACAGCTGGAAACCTATGGTGATTAGGTGTTGGCTGCAAGTTTTAGCAATATCATGGCTGCTAATGTCCTTAATTAAGGTGTTGCACCTTGCTGTTGATATGGATAACCTTTTTGTATGCTTTTTTGTCCACGTGTATGCTTTCTGGCCTGTGTTTTTTGGTCTCTTCCTTGACCATAACGAAACCTATGGTGATTGATACCAGCTTTCTTTGCTGGAGAGCTTCTGCAAGAAAACACACCCTCGTGTTCTCTGCTTATCGTTCTCTCCCACTGAAAACAGAGAAATTGCTGTTGATGACAGTTGGGAAGACAGCTTATACAGCACGGGCTGTGCTTATAGTAGGATTAAGAAAAGAAAATAATTTTCTGGCCATTAAAGCAGGGAAAGGTTGTAGCTCTTCCATTCCATCACGCCAAAATTTGTCACGTGAAAAGGTAGCTTTCATTTCATTGCTCTGTTTCTCTTCCCCTGTATCACAGCAAGATCAAAATCTTGAGGCATTGCTCCAAGATTGGTTTTCCGAGTGATTAAAATCCTTTTTTTGTAAAAAGACCTTTCCGTCGAGACAATGGCAGAATAAAATCTCCCCCCCATAGAATGGCAGGCTTGGTCCACTCTAGTCATAAATGGGCCCAAACTCCATCTTCAAGGTTTTACTTTTTGGGTACGATAATACCTCTCACCAACCAGACTACAAATAGTGCACTGTTCCTCACCCATGACCTTCTTCCTCTTCTTCTTTTTTTTTTCTTTTTTGTTTTTTGGGAAGAATACATGACCTCTCACTTATTCTTCACATCAGTCCCTTTTGTTTGTTAGCTTTTCTTCTCCCATGGAAGAAAATAAGGCTTCCTACATGATGCTTTGTTTGCTAGTTTGTGTGTTTTGTTATACTGTGGTGTAGAGTAATTTTCAATTAAAAATAAATTAAAATAATTTTTTTTAATTTTTAATATTAACACATCAAAATCATTTAAAAACACTTAAAAAAATATTAATTTGAAGTTTTTTCATATTTTTTTAACATCAATACATCAAAATCATTCAAAAATATTTTAAAAAAATATTAATTTAATGTTTTTTTAAATAAAAAATAATTTAAAAAATATGTTGTAAAGCAAAAACAAGCCACCACTCAACAAATTTACTAGACAGATGTTTACATGCTTTTACTACGGACAAGGCTGAAATCCAGGTTAGGATATGTTTAGAAGAAAGTTAACGATGCCCTTGTAAAATTTATTTTTCTTCCCTTTTTTTCTCAAAATATACAGCAAATGATTTTTTATCCATCTCTAATAATAATGTAACTATTTATCAAAATAGCTACTCATACAATAACTCACCCATATTAAAAACCATCCAGACCAACCAAACTTCTGTAGTAGGGTTGCCTGTACTTTTTATATTTGTTTGTCAGATTCGATTCATTACTTAAACGAGTTAGGCAAGGTGCACCATCAAGTTATTTTTAACTTTCTTGTCAAATTCTCTGTTTCAACCATGTCATGCAAGCCCATCTCCCTTATTAATAAGCTTGGGAAAAGTTAGAAAAAACGTACCTAACTGAATTTAAGTTATCAGCACGAGGTGAGACTTGCCAACAGCAATTATCAAGTTGTTTTTTCTTGTAATCCACCATCATAATCATATTTTCTTGATAGAATATCTGGAAAAGGAGACATGCATGGGGCAGGGCCTCAGTTGGCATAAAACCAGTTGTCTAATATTGGAGCAGTGCAGATGATGGCCTCTTGGTTGGCCCCTACCAGCACCAGAGCCTTCTTAATTTCCTCGGTCTGTTCACCATCTGAGTAGACCACTCTTGTGATGTCAAATTGGGACCTTCACAGTCACAGATTATGTTTGTACTCCATCTTGTAGGATCATTCGAGCCCATTGTTCCCCATCTCATATATAGCTCCTGCGATCAACAACAAGAAATCGATCAGCTTTAAATTGGTTGCAGAAGATAAACTGGTCACGTGGTTGCATTCCTTGAATCAAGCAAGGATAATATCAAACTTGGTTTCGAGCCACGTGGTTCCAGACATCCTTTTTCCCTACACTCCATCGGATTTTTCTACTCTCTGGTGATAATTATTAATTAAACAGCTAAAATATGAAAAGGACTGGTATTTGTTCCTCCCCATTATCTGACGATAAAGTTAATACTATTAGGTTATAGCAAATTGCAGGGTCCAAATGCTTCCTGGATTTGACATTATGGGATTGGGATGGATATCGAACTTGATGCTGACAACAACCGTTGAACAGGTCAAGATGTGAATTAATTAATCAATATAAATGAAGATGGTGAATTACTCTTTTTTTTTTTTTAATTTTATATGTTGAGGTTATTGTTTTCTATATAATGGAACTTATCCTTCTCTAGTCTTTCGACTTCCGATAGAAATAAAAATTGGATTTATATATTAAATGAGTTGCCATCATCCAGAAATGACAAGATTTTCACTCCACTCGTAACTCGATGTTGAGGTGCTGATAGCACAAATAATCATCATAATTAATCTTTTATCTCATGATCATCCCGGCATGTAAAGCTAGCTAGCTAGCTAGCTTTCGCCATATTTAAGATCTATGATTATCTAATTATTTGCGAAATCTTATTGATGTTATACATATTTAGAGTATGAAATACAATGCTTGTATATATGAATATAAATTAAATATATTCGATACGATATGGATTATTAATTAATTCTCATATAACCATATATTATATATATAAAAAATTAAAAAACTATTCAATTCGCCCTAGTGTTTTCGGGAAGAAATTAAAAATGTGTTCTATAATCTCCCAGGATCTTGGCATTCCTTCAGTGCTTCCTGCATGGCACACGCCAACACTAAGCATTACATAAAAATATTATATTATACTATATAATAATTAATTAACTACAGTTTTTTTTTTTTTTATCATAACCCAGACAAAAACTCTATAAAAGGATTCAAAAATAGCTACTGTTGTTTTGTAGTTCTTGCATTATTTTACATGCCTCTCTCGGTATACTTATGTTTCCTCGAGCCATCCTATCCTATTAAATTCTGTATTCGACAAATCGGGTAAAAGTGAGAAAAGAACAGGAAAACATCCATGTCTGAAATTGATGTACTACAATTAATATTTTAACTGTGTGGAATTTATTAATAAACGCAAAGGTTTGTTAAGATGAATCTATTATTTGCTGTAAAGCTTGGGACAATGATATCTTAATTTGTAATACTTTTATATGTTTTGCTTTGCTTTTCTCCAGGTAATTAAGGTGGAATGTGATGCGGGCAGTGTGCGGACAGCCCTTGCTCCCCTTTCGCTTCTACGGTATTGCATTTTTAACTGTGGTTGAATATGTTTTAAAAACGTGTTCGTTTTAATAAAATATTATTTTGGTTTTTTTTAGTTTTTTTTTTATAATTTTGATATGTTAATGTAAAAAAATTATTTTAATATATTTTTAAATATAAAAATATTTTAAAAAAATACCCTTTATAAAACGTTGAAAAGAGAAAACAAAAATGTGTATAATTTTAATGATATATCGTTAATGTCAATTATTTAATGATATGACACGTGTTTTAGAGATAGAATACTGCCTGCAGCGCGTGTAAAAATAACAGATAACGTTAATTTGATTTGATTCAGTTAGTTTAGTGGATTCAAAAACAATCTTAATAATTAATAAAAATAAGTTAATCCGTCAAATCAATAACTCGAGTTATAAAACTAAAATAACCTTATAAAAAACAAGGTAGAACAAACCAGAAAGCTTAATTCCTGAATTAATAAAATATTGAATAATAAAATTAAAAAAAACATTTAAAAGAATGAGACAAATGGGCTAACCAGTCAAACTATAACCTTGATCATGAGGTTCAGATAACCTTACAGAAAAAAAATCAAAACAAATCATGAAAACTTATTCTTAACAGATAAAATATTAAAAGATGAAGTTGATAAAAAAATTGGGTTAGCCAGCCAAAACAGTGAATCGAGTTATGAGATTCTGATAACTACATAGGAAGCAAATCAAAATTTAATTTTTTTTAAATTAAATATTAAAAAATAAAAATAAAACATGGATTAAAAAAATAGAACAAAGAAATATTAAGATTAATATTGCACAGTGAAAGCACCATCTTTTTTAGTATTTTAGATTAT
>Ga0325402_1006203_pt1 | contig 11283 bp, 4 predicted proteins | sample PopdelMetagenome_22_FD_207212 | JGI IMG/M metagenome (GOLD analysis project Ga0325402, IMG submission 207212) | Populus deltoides microbial communities from Bellville, Georgia, United States - Xylem-PdKOR-R3 | ecosystem: Host-associated > Plants > Phyllosphere > Stem > Wood/Secondary xylem...
ACAATATCATATTGTACCAATAGAAAATTTTAAAGTGAACCCAACATTTGGCTGGTGTCCATGGCAAGATCAGGAACTGTGCTCGAGAAAACTATAGAACTACCCTATATTGGAAGCTGTCAAATCCAGTAAAGGGTCCAAGGAGAATTTTCTTTCTTCCATGGAATGCCGGTATTCCGTCCCTATTTTTTAAATCTAATACTAATTAATTATAAAACTTTTTCTTTAAAATATTTTAAGTCTGTTTATGATTTAGTCTTTCAATTAGTTTTTTTTTTGTTACAATTCAATTGTTGTTTTCTCGAAGTATTTTATTTCTAGTCAGTACTGCTTTTTAATTTCACTTCCTGTAAGCAAAATCAAAACAATATTAAAAAAAAACATTTTGCATTTTTTTTTTAAAAAATACTAGTCAATTCTGAACATATTTTTTATTTCCAAAACCAAAACAATTTATTCATAAAATTATAAAAAAAATAGAAACTAAATATCATTTTTATCTTTCATCCTTCTTATACACTTAAAAATAGTCAACATAAAAAAAAGATGATATGATATTGATGTTGGACTTTTTGAAATACATATACACAGTGAAAACAATAAATCTAAAATCTTTTGGGAGTCTTTAGATCTTGTTAGATAAATTTAGAGTTATTTAAGGTTTATACAAAGATTACTTAAAGATTATATGTTTTTTTTTGGCTTTGAATAATTGTTTCAAAGTTGGGTTATCGCAAATCAAAAGTTGTCCAAGTATCTAGTCTCTAACATTAATCCACACAAATCACCAGTAAGAAATCTCTAAACACTTTTTGAAAAGAGAAATTGTTATGTCTTTGATTTCCAGCTCTTTTCTTTTATGTTTTTCAAGTGTTCTGTGTACTGTAAAAAAAAAAAGAGGCATGACATTCTATTTATAAGCAAATTAAAAACCTTATAAATGAGAAAATATCAATTTAACTCTGAATAATAACACATATATTATTTCAGGATAATTTTATAAATTTATTCAATCAAATCCCTACTTGATTTTTCTAGTTTTAGAATTGTAATTCCATGTATAAATTACATTTTAGTCTTCAATTTTTAAAACTCATTTGCAATTAAGTCACATTTGATTAATCATTTCATTTTAATTTCTAACAAATGATTCTTATTAAAATCCCTATTAACATCCTAAAATATTTTAGGATCTATTAAATAAAACTTTTTGGCTTGTAAACTCTCTTCATTTATAAAACTATTTTTCTACAATATATATTTTTAATTAAAACCTAATCTTATTAGGTTATTACAAAACTCAAAAATTTTAAATTAAACATTTTAATTCAATCTTAATCCTATTAGAAAAATTAATTATATAATTAATTTAATATAAGGCTTTAATTTTAATATATAAAATCAACATTTTATGTGTGGAAGGGTAGAATCATAATTCTATTTAAATCCTAACTTGTAATTACATATAAGACATAAGGGTTACATGGTAATTTTAAACCTTAAAACCCTAAGGTATTTAGGTATAAAGTACAAGGGAAAATTATTTATTTTATCCCAAAACCTAATTATTTTTGCCCGGACAAGATTATCATTATACCCCCATCTTTTACCTCTATTTTTGTTGGTGGTAGGCTCTCTAGCCATTACCGGTGGTTATAGTAGTGGCAACCAATGTTGTCGCTGCCAACCAGCTGTGCGAGGGACAACCCCTCGCATTACTTAGCCTCCAGCGTGAGGCAGAAGCCTTGTGCTGGGCTTCTAGTTCCTTGTGTAAGGCATCAGCTGCTAGCAGCATGTTGGATATGCACGCAGTACGGCCAAACATGTTGGCACAGATTTCATCACTAGCAGCTGTTCAACAACCATAAAACAACTTTTTTTTAGTTTCTAGCCAGATCTGCAAATTCCATCCATATTTAAAAAATTCAGCAAGATTTGACCAAAATAGTAGTTGGGTTTTTTTATTAAAAAATCATGAGAGAGAAAAAAATTTTGAAAAAATAATTTTGCATATAAATTTAATTCACAATTAACACCAATAATAATTAAAATATAAAATCAACAATCATAATTGTCTAACGATAGCTCAGTTACCACAATTAGATATCTTGAAACACACATACACAATGAAAACAATAAATTTAAAAATTTCTTGGTAGTCCTAAGATCCCGTTAGACATATATAGAGTTTTTGGGGTTTATATAAAGATTATCTGAAGATTAAATGTTTTTTTTTAGATAATTATTCCAAGGCTGAGTTATTGCAAACTACAAGTTATCCAAGTATCCAACCTCTAACGGTTATCCACACAAATTATTAATGATAAATCTTGTAAACCCTTTTAGGAGAGAGATATTGTTTTACCTTTGAGTGCTAACTCTTTTCTTTTGTATTTTTTAGGTGTTTGGTGCACTGTACAGAAAACAAAAGTCATAACATTCTATTTATAGAGAAATCTGAAAACCATATAAATAGCAAAACAAAGGTCAAAAATTATATTCTAGTCCCTAATTTCTAAAAATCATTTACAATGAAGTCATACTCGATTAATAATTTCATTTTAATTTTTGATCAACGGTTCTTGTATGTGCGGTTGATTAGGTTCCCTAATAAGTTGACCCAAATATATATATATATATATATATATATATATATATATATATAATAGAATTAAATAAAATAAATAATTTAATTTATTATTAATTCAATAATTGGTTGATTTATATTTGAAGAGCAAGTATAATATCTAGCAACCTATCATAATTTCTTAAATATTAGAAAAAGTCATAAGTGATTTGACACCTTTTAGTGACCAGTTTCTCAGTGTAATTATTATTCATTCATCAACAATGCTTCGATTTAGACATTATAGCATGAAATGTGTCTATAATGTAAAATCATGTTTATTCTCATTGCCATAGTCATTGATGCTTTGAATAAGATTTGAAACTTTTTGCAAATCTCATTCCACCTTATGCAAAAGCTTACAATCAATACTATTTGACAACAAATGAAATATTTTTCTTAGTTCACCTAGGATGATGAGTTCTTTTATGATTACTAAAATTCTTTTATATAGTTCATGTTATACTGAATATTTGTTTACTTGTTACCCTTAATTAAAACAATATATAGTATGATCAAAGTTCAACATTTCGTATATAAGATAACTTAGTGATCTTAAGTTTAAGGATCACTTATACAACCATCATATGAGCTTTTGCATAGATACAAGTGATTTCTCCATATGAAATTCTCCTGTAGGTCAGTTCAGTGTATATGTCAGCTTATGAGAACATCTGTTTTCTTTCATAAAAAAAAAGCATAATATATATCAGTTTTAATGGCTCTAATTAATATTCATTCTTAATGGAGCATTGACCATGAATAGTTAGGAATGATGCTTTAATGCAACAAAAATCTCATAATTATAACAACTTTATAATTTTATTTGAAAAATATTTTTGTCTCAAGAATTTTATCTTTACTCTAAATTCATTAATAAAATATTTAATGAATATTAAAAATAAATGACCCATTATTAAAAATTAGATATGTTTAGCCAACCGATTGGGTACATGATACACACATTAACAATTGACACACTAATTAAATTATCTAACCTTACAATTTTTAAGATTTTTTATATGTTAAAAGTATAAAATTATCTTTTTATTGTGCTAGCTTATTTGTCATGCTTGTAATGTTTGATTTCTCCGTAATTATATACAAAAAAACTCTTCCGTTACTAAATGTTACAATACAACTCTCCGTAATTATATATCATTCTAAATTTCTACTTTCTTCATTTTCTTTCCTAGCTTGCTATCATGCATTTATTTATTTATTTTTCCTGCAACTGTAGTAGTGAGGAGAAAGAATGAGATTTTTTGTATTTGAACAAGTAAAATAAAATAATTTAGTCCTTTTAAATTAAAAAAAAAAAACTTAAAAGTGTGTAATTAGACATTTCGAAACTGTTGTGAGTGGCCCATAGCTATCACCCAGAATTCAGGGCAACCCACTAGGCTACAACCTTAACACAAATTGATCTTAACTCGTCCACAACCACAAGGGTAGTAGAGGAGCCTCCTTTGAGAAATGACCCTTTGCGATTTTCCAATGCCCCAACACCGTGAGTGGGCTTTTTGGAGTGAGAATTTCCAAAGTCAGTCCAACAACAAGCCCACTAGTAATTTCCAAAGTCAGTCCAATTCAGATGGGCCAGAGTTGGTATGGTTGAAAACCTCAAATAATCGTCGTCCTAATATGTAACAATAAATAATAGATTTAATGCTACACCTTGGATTAAGAAAAATTAAGAAGATGGAGTTTGTTATTTAAAAGTGCTTTTTTACTTGAATTTAATTGAAGAAATAGAAGTGGGTATGATATGAATCGTGTTTTTTCTTTTTTGAAAGGAAAGCTTCTACGTTTTGAAACACAATATTGCCAAAAATTTCCATTTTTAATTTATCGTATAAATCACAAATATTATTTAATTACTTTTTTTCTTTTAAAATTTAATATTTCATGATAAAATCATTATAATTTGAAATCTTCTTTCTCTTCATGCCCTTAAATCTTAAATTTTGTTTTCCTGACTAGTCGTTTCTTTCATTTCTTTTTTTAGAAAATGTGATAACATATTTGGCATGATGAAATTAAAAATCTATTAAAACGGTGATTCATTATCACCTTTTGTTTGGTTTCAATTTTTTTATTTTCATATTCCATGAAGTTTTATTTTAATCTTTGTAATGTTTGAGAATTTTATTTTAATCCTATATCTTATCTTTATTTATAATTTGGTTCTTATTTGGAATTTTGATGCTTGTTTTTTTTTTAAATATATTTAGTGTTTATATTGAGGAACCTTTTGCAACAAGATCCCCACATTATCATATGTAATCATGGTAATGTAATGGTATATGCACCACTTGTAATATATTAAAAAGTATTACGATTGAATCATGATTTATCACTTTTAGTACAAAACACATAATGGTCATTGGCCTAATTTTTGGCTCATTTCCATATATTTTTTAGGGGCTCATGTAGAATCCCCGACTCTGAGCCTAAAGACATGTTTCGAAGTATAGTTGTGATTATTTTTTAAAATATTTTTCATATCGAAATACATTAAAATAATATTTTTTTAGTTTTTTAAAATTATTTTTGAAATCAACGTATCAAAACGATCCAAAACATATAAAAAAATTAAATTTTTAAAGAACACGATTCAAACTCTCTCTAAGTATCGACTAACGAGGTGGGCTCGGCTCAACATCTACCCCATATCTTTTTTTTGTGGCAATTCTTCCTGTATTCCATATCAAACTTGATTCCATCATATTTTCAGCCTAAGTCATTTTTTCTTCTTTCTTATTTATGTGTATTAATACTTGGGTAAGAGATTTTTTTTCACATTAATAATATAGGCATTTTTATTCCTTATAAATATTATCATTGTGAAATTTCTCTGAGCTCTCCATCTAAAACAAAAGATAAAATTTAAAGACTATAAATACCTCTAAACAACTAGGTAAAAGGTTCAAGTTTTTCTACATAAAAAGACATAAAATCAATACAAGAACAACTTGGTTTTTAGAATTTAATGTTTTTTAGCTTATTTATTACATTTTTTTTCTCCGTAAATTTATTGATTTTATTATCGAAAGGTCTTCAAATATCTCAAAAAAAGTATTTTTTTTATAAAGACATTTTTCCTCTATAGAAAAGAAGAGAGTTATTTAATAAACAGAAACTTAATTAATAATTCAACCATTAAAAAAACCAAATTCCTTTAGGATATCTGATTTAAACACCTCATCAATTAGAAATATACTGAACTTTGTAGACATGTTCCCGCAAAAATAATAATCAATCTCTATGTGTTTAATTTGAGGTTTAAAGACTGGATTAGATAAGCTGTATAAACATTATCACACCATATGAACACAGGTTGTTGAAGATCTTGACCCAATTCTTTTTCAAAGTGATCTTAACCAAATCAACTCAGCTGCTGCCTTAGTCTATGATCAAGAAATAAGGTTCTTTCCCAAGTAATTGGCAAAGCCACCTGTAGAACTGCTATATATCTTTTTGCGTGTCTGCATCAGCAAAGGCCTCCAACTGATTGGCAGCTGAAGGTGTAACCATTAGTCCATGATCAATGGTGTCACGAATGTATCGCAACACTCTCTTGCAAGCTTTTTGATGTAAATCGGCAGGCGAGCCGGATGAAATTGTTGATTCAGCAAGCAAGATCAGGTCTGTTTAAACAAGCATGATAGAAAGAATCAACCATTAAGGACCGTGCATGGGGTCACCTATTAGACAGTCATAGGGGTTTTGACTGATTTCGAAGCATCCATGTATATGTGCTCGTCACAAGATTAGGGGAGGTATTTCTTCTGAGAAAGAAGAAATCCATTATTGTGTGCAATAATCTCGATGCCTAATAAGGGATGCAGATTCCTTAAATTACTCTGAAGAGAGCTTGCGAATAATCCAATCAAGTAGGGTTAAGCTATACGTACCCAGTTAAGACAATTACCAGAAAATTAAGCTAAAGGTTCCGGAGAAACTACTGTTCATCCATACCTACTGTTCACCTATTATTATATTGAATTATAACAGTAATTCTTAGTTTATTGTTTTTTTTTAATTTTTTGTTTTTTTTTCAAAATTATTTTTATCTATTTTATCTATTAATATAGAGTGATTAAGAATTAAGTTTCATAATTTATTTATTTTTATTTTGTTTTTTAGAGGGTTAAAGTATTTTACAGGTTTGTCAATGTGTTTTTTGTTCTTGTTCTTTTTAATTGAAATTGACTTTGATGTCATTTATTTTTTTCTCGTATAATTAAAAAAATATTTTTGAAAAAAAAATGTTAATAAACTTTATAAAGTCCATAAATTTGTTCACATGTTTGGCTGGTTGATGTGGTTCGTGGCTCTGGCAAGTTTAACTTTTTTCCTGATTTAATCTATAAATATTATGTTAATTGAAAATTTAATTTCATAATTGATTTTAATTCACTTTTTATAAAGTTATCTCGGTCTCAAAAAATATCTCGGTAATGGATTGTTGTTTAATTTTGCAATCGTATATTTTTATTATTATATAGTTAAATAAAAAATAGCTTAAAAAACAAATTATAATTTTAGAGGAGTTCATACCCTGGTTCACGAGTGACATGCTAGCCTAGGTTACCTGATTCACAGGCTTGATGGGTTTACTTACCGACCAGATATATATATTTTTTTTGTCCTTTATTTTTTTAATTTTTTTATTTCGTCCAATATTAGATTTGTTAGAAAATAGACTGTATGATTTATTTTTGTTTGTTTTCTATAGGGTTATCACAGTCTTAAATAAATATTTATTTTAGGGTTGGTGTTTAATTTTATGAGCATCTATTTTTATTATATAATTTAAAAAAGTGTATAAAAAAATTATTAAACCTAATATAATCCATGACTTAGGTCACAAGAGGATCAAGGTTGATTCAATTTGTTGTTGTCTTGATATTTTTAAAAATTATTATCTTGAATTTTTTTAAGTTAAGCCATATTTTTACCTGTTATTCAAATCTCCTTTGAATTCATAAAATTGATTAATTTAAATCAGGTTAGCTACTACATAATTTAATTAAAATTTTGAGTTAAATAAAAATTTAAAACATGAGATTTTAAAATTAACACGAGTTGATAACACTATAAAAAAAAATCTTAATATATTTAATATTTTTTTAATATATTTAAAAAATTAATTTGATCGCAGCATAACACAAAGCCAATAAATTATCACCATCTATGTATACAATAGATAAATAACGTCATGACATCATTGAAAATAAATAAAGAAGAATAAGTATGTCAACCTTGAAAGCCAATAACGAGCAAGAAATATGCTTATCTCTTAAACAAATTGACATATGGCACACGACACCTTACTAGTGAGTATGTTTGGTACTGTGGTAATTTTTATAGTTATGATTTGAAAAAATTTATTTTATAAAAAATATTTTTAGTTAAAGTTAGTTTGATATTTATATATGTTTAGTTAATGGTCGAAATTGAGGTTGAACAAAAAGTAATTTAATGTGTTTGGTTAAGAATGCTTTTCAAATTGATATTATAAAATCATTTTAAAAAATATATATTAATATTGATGGTTTTTAATTTAAATATTATAAATTTAAATACTGCTATTACATCATGAAATAAAAAATATTTTATATAAAATACTTTTTATTGTTCCATTAAACTATCTACAATTCCATCATGTATGAAATATATCCAACAAGGACTATAGTTTCCTTGGTTTCTTTAGCGTGCAACAACATCAGGTAAAATATAATCAGGAACAAAATTGGGATTACGAACAAGTTCTGTAAATGCTACGTCATCAAGCGATCTCTGTCTAATTTATAGAGTGTCATTGAATAATGTTGAACACTAGTTTTTCAAATAAAACATAATTAAAAATAAAAATAAAAATAAATTTTAATTTTAATTTAATTTATTATTATTATTTTACTGGGTCGGATCCAGTTCAATGTATTTAGCTTTGGACCAGACCCGATCCGGCCGGAACAGAAGAGATAACTCCACTGTTCACGTGAATAGTTGAGAGTGATTCACTCTCCATGGCAGAAAGCAATATTGTGCTGCTTTCAATAATCTTGCGTTTTCAACACAAAAAATGATAGGACCCATTAATAGTGAATAGAGTTTTATTAATTACCAAACTTTTTTTCTTCATGGTTTGCTTCAAAAGCAGAGGCAACCATGAAAACAAACAGGTTAGTCTATGAAACCACGCCCTTAGTGCTTGTTTCACTTATAAATAGACTTGTTATTGACAATATAATTTGGACAGCGCTAATCAATGAAGCCTTGGGATTGCCGCATATAGGCATATTAAAAGGTATATTATGATTTCAGGGTCGATGGAAGCTTACATGATCATTAATTTTAGGACTCGTGAGATTAGTTGAGATGTACGCAATCTGACCCAAACACCCATATTAATAATAAAAAAAAGGCTATGACATATCATAAATTTCAAAATTACTGAAGATTTATATGATTGTTAATTTTAGAGACTTTAAGATTAGTCAAGTTGTGCACAAACTAGCCTAAACACTCACGTTATTAAAAAAAAAAAATTATGAATATAAAAGAATTAATTATTAATAAAAAAAGGGTATTCAAAATACAACATTTTATAAAAATTTGTTTCATGTTAACGAACAATTTTAAGAATGGTTGTAAAATTAATAAATCAAATTTAAGCAATATTTTGAAGCTCGATGTGATGGTCACGTTTGATTTAGTTTAGATGGAACCATCTTAAGGATCATTATAGTTTAATTTTATCATCAGACAAAAATAACCTAATAATCTACTTGTTTTATGAAAAAAAATTAAAAAATTATTGTTTTATATTTTTAAAAGCAACCAAATATTCCTGCGGATTCAGATGTTTTCTGTCACACGAGGGAATATCCCACTTGGGTTTGCTTCGCACTGCTGGCATGCATCCACTACGGAGGATATTTGTTCCCCCCCGGGAGAGTCAACGCATAAAACTTTCACTCAGAGATAGAGTCAACGCAATTATATCCATGCTCCAGAGAAATTTAGAGATCCATTCGTTTTCCCGTTAGATTAAGTGCTGCATACAAAATCCATCTTCTTCTTTATAAGTGCTGCATACAAAATCCATCTTCTTCTTTATCTTTATTTTTTAAACAGGAACAAAACCCACATTCAAGAATTAAACAGCGTTTAATATTAACAACATCCCGATGGGTTTGTTCAAAAATAAAATAAAATTACTTGAGGGGACCAGTAAATTAGTAGAATCCTATGAGTAAGTCTATCATAATCCAGACGAGTAATCCATCATAAGCTATAATTTGGTATCAACCTTTTTTGCACATAACAAGCTGCGGATTCAGAATCTGCGTGCAGAAAGAGGGGCCAAAAAAGAAGAAACGTGAACCTGCCTTGTAAAGAAAGAAATGACATGAATCTGTGATATAGCAATCTTGATAATATTAGCATCCTGGATATGATTTTGCTTGCCATGAAGATTTTGGCAAATGAAAGAAAATTAAGAAAAATGTAACTGTAACTTCACATAATTATAAGTAGCTAGCTAGCACCTTTATTTGGTGTCGTTGACTTGTCTAACTTTCTTAATCTTGCCACCAAGATTTGCAGCAAGAGCTGGGGGAAACAAAGTTTCAACCTCGTTGGACAGATCAAGGAAGACTCTCCGTCGAGGCGATTTTCGTTTGGTTGATGGAAGTGATTTAGGTTTTCTAGGTGCAGGCGGACACTGAAAAATGACAGGGATTTTGCAATCCGAAGAAGTTGGAGTCTTCGAACCATCACCGTGATCACTATCTTCAATTTGGAAAGCTCCTAAAGATGGGAGTTTTATCTTCAAAGTAGGTACCGAGATCTCGCATTTATCTTCTTGCTTTCCATCTTCTTCAACTTCTTTTTCCTGATGAAGCTCTTGAGCTACAGTTGCACCGTCATCTCCAAGTTCTAACGTGGGTCTCACAAGGAAATTGAATTCCTTAGGATTCGGATCTTTCTCAGAGAAAAAAATCTGAGAGTTAGGCAACCCCGTTAACGAAAATGGTTTCGATTCCGAGAACATGGCAGAAAAACCTCTCTTGATCAAATTAATAAAGCAAACACAGGACAAAACCCAGTCGAAATCTAAAGCTAGATCTTGAGAATACTAGCTAGGGTACTCAGGAAGATAGTGATCTAGCTAGTAGGGAAAAGGGAAAGATAAAACAAAAACAAAAACAAACAAGCAAATACTGAAAATAGCTTTAGATTGCTAAGAGTAGGCTGGAGCCATGGAAGGAGAAATGCTTGGTATTACAGAATACAGTGGTGGTGGCTGGGAATCAAATCATAAAAATGGCCACCTTTTCGGTTTCTTTAGTGAATGTTTCTTGGCTTGTTTGGGTTACTAGCTATAGAAATGTTCTTGAAGGGAGAGAGAGAACGTAGGAAACTTAGAAAAACACTTCGGCGAAGGATCCAATGCAACATATATTGAGCATTGACATAAACTCACTCTTCTTTATCAAGAAGAAAAGGAAAATAATAATAATTAAAAAAAAAAAAAAGTCCCTCGCTTACTCGCTTTGAGAATGAGCTAGGTTCACTCTTTATTGGGTCAGCCATTAACTAGCTATTATAACCTCTGTGGCTTAAGCATCGCAATCGCTTTTTCT
>Ga0325402_1006205_pt1 | contig 11283 bp, 2 predicted proteins | sample PopdelMetagenome_22_FD_207212 | JGI IMG/M metagenome (GOLD analysis project Ga0325402, IMG submission 207212) | Populus deltoides microbial communities from Bellville, Georgia, United States - Xylem-PdKOR-R3 | ecosystem: Host-associated > Plants > Phyllosphere > Stem > Wood/Secondary xylem...
ATATACAAGTAATTTTTATCAATGTAAATTATTAAAATTATTTTCTTTTATATTTTCATTTTTAGTTAGTATCATAAATTTATTTATTTTATTATAAATGTAATATAAAATATTAAAAAACTAAAAACTAAAAAAATACTTATTAAAATTATTTTCTTTTATATTTCATTTTTTAAATTAACAAGTATAACATTCTCATGAAATAGAGTAAAATTATACAAATATATTATCATAAGTAAAAAATATTAAGATGACTTTGATTTTTTTAATGAAAAATAGTTATAATCTTAATATATTTCTTTCTTTAATGAAAAAAGTATTATCTGTTTTCAACAAATAATTTTTTATTAAAAAAGTAAAAACTAAAAAAATACTTCTCTATTACTGAAAATATCCAAAAGTTTTAACTTTGATAGGCAAATCTGGAATTGATGTTATAAAGCTTTATTATATTACTATATTGTTTCAATTCTTAAGTTGCAATTTATTTCTCTTGTTCAATGCAATCTCTACTTGGTTTCTGGAGTCCATTAATGGAGCATCGATTTCTTTTTTCTTTCTTTTTTTTTCTCCAAGAAACTCTCAATTGAAGCACAAATACAGAAGGAGCTGCAACAAATGCATAAGTACTAGCCACTTTAATTCTTGGGGTAATGTGAAGTAATGTAGATTGGAAGTTTACATTTTCCAAACGTTAAGTGAATGCAAGGCTGGTGGTATGGGTTTTAAAATACTTGAAAAATATATCATCGTCATCTATATAAATGATTTGTCATCTATGTAACATATTATTTTTTTGATTTCCATGAACACATGTTGCATATCAAATGGATCGACAATGAGCTTCATCCAACACACATAATAAATATATTAAAAGGCATGAGAGATTCATTACCTATTTTTTGGTTATTTTTTAAATTCATCTTTTTTCTTTCAAAAATAAAATAAAGACCGATTACGAGAATTTCAAATTAAGCTCATTGTTGGACGAATAATGTAGAATCAAGGTCAAATTAAATGATTATTTGACAAATCTACATAAAAATTAAGTCTACGAACGTAATTAAATTTTTAATAAACCAATTTAATTTTATCATGGCTCAAATTAAAGTTTAATTATATTTAATAATTAATTTGGGTTTGATTGAATGATTTGATTAGGTGCAATAACTTAATTATTCTTTAAACGAGTCAAATTAATTTTATTAGGGTTTTAATTTGCCGAAAAAAGGCCAAAATTGGTTAAGAAGGTTCAAAAATACAAGAATTGAAATTTGACAGTATATTTTTAACTTGTAAGAGTCATGTTGACAAGGAAAATTCAATTTTTGAGGAAGAAAAGTCCAAAATCAGATGTTTGAGATGAAGGTTTAAAGCCATTGATAAGAACCATTTGACAAGATTTAAGTGTGAGCACACAAAAAAATTGATGGCTTTTGAAAAATGGGTGTCACAGTCTAGGTTAACTTGGTTGACCACTGTTGAGGCTTACTAGAGCAATTACAATGTAAACATCATTAGAAACCATATGAAGTTGGTAAAGGAGGTTTATACCTTTTGTTTCGATCAAATCTTGCTTAATTTGAAAGTTTGTAGCTTCACATTCATTTATTCAAAGATGTCAACCCGATCAACCCAGAATCTAAAACTATAGTGATGGTTGATCAGGGATAAGGTGTTGGAGACTTCTATGGAAGAATTAAGATGTAAACTTCTAATTTCATGTAAACATAGTTGTAGAGGGAATGTTCTTTTTCCATTTGCAAAAAACCTCATGTTATTTGGAGGTCAGAACTCCAAAACAAGCTTTTAGAAGGTGTCAAATCAATCATCCAAAACTATCAAGGAAGGAGATGAACAGTAGGTGAATGATGCGTTATCTAGGTTGAATCCCTAGAAATTAAGGTTTTTAATTTGGGATCTGACATATTTTATTTTAGTACTTATTCTTCTAATTGCTTTAAAATTACACCTGTAATAGTCTTATCAACTCTTAATTTAATGCAATTTCATCCCTATCAAACTCAATAATCAACCCCAAAGTTTAATGCCATTTTCATCTTGGCCCTTTTTTAGATTTGTACATTTGGACCTTTAATTGACCATCAAACTTTTAATTTTCTACAATTTAGCCCTTGAAGTCTCACACCTTTTACGATTTGGTTCTTAGTTTTTAATTTCTTCAATCAAACCTTTAATTGGCTATTAAACTTTATTTGTTTTACAATTAAACTCCTGATTTGACCAATTAAACTTTTCAAAGTCTAATTTTAGTCCCTAGACTTCAATTTCTTCAAATTAACACCCGAATTTACTCAAAAAAACTAATTTTCCTTGCAATCAAGTCCTCAATAAAATTGATTAAACCTTCCAAAATTCTCATTGAGTCCTTACTCATCCTAAATTTGTATTTCTTTATCCTAAAAAAATATTTTCACCGAATGGGTCTTTTATCAATCAAAATTGGGTCACCAACTTTTCCTCTTGTCATTTTGGTCCATCACCACTAATATGGGCAATCTTCTAGGCTTTCTTCATATGTATTCTTTTGTATTTTTGTATTTTTTTTATATTTTTTTTTCTTTTCTTGATTTTTTTGGGTCAAAGATAAGTAACAACATGAAGCGCATCTTTTATTGATTTTGTGGTCCACTTAAATACACATGAAGATGTTGATAAAAAAACTCCAAATTAGGATGCATAACTCCTCATAAATTAGGATGCATCTTCTGGAGCACTTTCTTAATACGATGGGACAAGATGAAAGTGCCTCTGTTGAAATATGTTTTCTTTAATACTTAAAAAGGAAATATTCCATCTTGTAAAGTAACTATTGTATGCTTTTCTAATTTTTCTATAACATTTCAAAGAAAACATTTACCTATAAATTGAGAAGAGATTTGGTTAAATAAAGCTTCAACGTGTGTTGACTTGCCTATACCACCCATACCCCAAATTCATATCGTACGTACACCTGGTGATCCAATGCATGGTAACGACTCCATACTTGGGATCCCTGGAATGCGTAGTCGCAATGAAAACGATGAATTTAAAATTTTAAGGAGTTCCAAGGATCTTATTAGATAAATCTAGAGTTCTTTATGATTTATATATATTAACTAAAGATTAAATATTCTTTTTTACTTTGAATAATTGCTTTAAGGATAGGTTGTCGCAAACCACAAGTCTTCCAAGTGTCTGACCTCTAACGACAATCCACACGAACTACCAGTAAGAAATCTTCTAAACCCTTGTAGGAGATAGGGATTGCTATACCTTAGAGTGCTAGATATTTTCTTTTATGTTTAAGTGTTTTTGAATTATATTGTCTTGTATTGTCATATACTGTGTAAAAAATAAAAGGCATAATATTCTATTTATAGAAAAACCTAAAAACCATATAAATGAAAACAATATCAATTTACCCATTAAATAACATCACATTTATTACTTTAAGATGATTTTATAAATTGATTCAATCAATTTCTTACTTGATTGTTTCTAGTTATAGAAGTGTAATCTACTGAATTAATTACATTCTAGTCCTTAATTTCTAAAAATTATTTCAAATCAAGTCATATTTGATTAATTATCTCATTTTAATTTCTTACCAATGACTCTCATGTGAGTCACCTATTAGGTTCCCTAATAAGTTGGCCCAAATATAAATCATAATACTAAATAAAATAGAATTAAATAAATTAAACAATTTAATTTATCACCAATTCAACAATTGATTTATTTATATTTGAAGATCAAGTATAATATCTAACAACTTATTATGATCCTTCAAGTATTAAAAAAGTCATAAGTTATTTGACTTAACCTTTTAGTGATCAGTTTCTCGGTGTAATTATTATTCATTCATTAAGAATATTTCAATTTAGACATTATATTATGAAGTATGTCTGCTTTGTTAAATTATTTTAGTTCTCAACGCTATAGTTATTAATTCTTTAAATAAGATTTGAAACTCTTTTCAAATCTCATTCCACCCCGGTCAAAGATTTCACAATCAATACTATTTGATAATAGATATAATATTTTTTCTAATTCATTTAGGGTGATAAATCTTTTCTTGATTACTTAAATACCTTCATATAGTTTATGCTATACACAATATCTACCCGTTTTTTACCCTTGATTATGATAACGTGTGGTTAATCAAAGCATAACACTCTTCATAGAAGATAACTTAATGATCTCAAGTCTAAGGATCACTTATACAAATTTCACGTGAGCGTTTTCATAATAAGTGATTTCTCCATATAGAATTCTATGAGAGTCAATTCAATATATATGTTATCTGACAAGCACCTCCATATTAGTTCAAGGTATCCCTCATACCTTAGTTTATTAGAGTAGTTGCTTCATTTCATAAAGAAAAGAACATAATATGCATTAATATCAATAATTCTAATTAATATCCAATCTTAATAGAACATTGACCAGGAATATTTGGGAATAACGTTTTGATGCAATAGAAATCTCATAATAATAATAACTTTATAATTTTTTATGCAAACATTTTTTGTTCAACAAGCTTTATCTTTACTCTAAATTCATTAATCAAACATTAGATTCGTTAATCAAATATAATTGAATATTAAAGATAAATAAAGCCTTTATTAAGAATAAATATGTTTTTAGTGTTACGTGTAACCAACCGATTGGTTACATGAAATATTCACTATCATCAACCTTTCCAATACATGAACCAATTTCAACCACGTTACCAAAATTGCTTGAGGATAAAGGTTTTAGCTCCTTCCTAATGTAATCAACAATTTCCTGGACTAGTTCAGACTCTTTCCTGGGAAATATGTATAACAAATAAACATAGTAAGTGGAAATAATCACATAAAACTCAAAGGTATTTTAGAAGGTTCTGTACACATAAAATTCTATGTATTAAAAATACATTAAATTAATGGTGAAACAATTATAATAATGAATTTGATTACAAGTAATAGGTGAAAACTCTCTTGAGATGCTTTTTATGTGCACAAATCCAATAATTAATAGTCAGATCTGAATCTTACTTAGATGGAAAAAATATTTACGCGAGCTTGAAAGCTTTAACTGTATGAGATTTTAACTTGATTTTATTTAATCAAGATGAAGAATATTCACACGAGCCTAAAACCTTTAACCGTGTGATATCTTAACTTGATTTTAATTGATGAAGATGAAGAATATCCACATGAGCTTGAAATATTTAACCATGTGAGATCTTAATTTGATTCTATTTGATGAAGACAAAGAGTATTCAAACAAGCAAGCTTTAACAATGTGAGATTTTAAATTTGGCTTGATTTAATGAAGACAAATAGTATTAACATGAGTCCAAAAGTTTTAACCATGTGAGATCTTAACTTGATTTTATTTGATGAAGGAAATGATTTTGACCCCTTACTTGATTTGATTTAAATAAGGGAAAGGATTTTGATCCCTTGCTTCCTTAGTGAACTTGAATTTCTTTGAGAGAACTGCTGCTACCCATTTTTGAAAAACAATAGCAAAAAACAACGAAAACCCAAAAAGTATGTTCTTGATATATTTGCATCGTTTTCAACATTTTCAGCATTGCCTTAAAGGATTCAAATTTCAAATGTATTTTCAATACGTTGGGCTTTTAATGCGTTATTTTTAAAATCATTGATTTTTCTTATTGAGTCAATGTTAATATTGCTCTTTTTTTTTAAATCAAAATACAAATGTTGGACGAAGCAATTGGGAAAGAAGGAAAAATTTTCACCTATAAATAGGTGTTTATATACACACAAGAAGGGGGGAGCCATAAAAAAAACACTAGATCTATTCCCTCTACACAGACCCGCTACCACCTACACAAAAAAGCCTCAGCCATCCTCCACCCTCACCTCATTTGCTTAACCAAACCATCCCTCCCTCGTGTCACGTCCCTCCACTTTTTTAATAAAAAAACAATTGAACCATATTAAAAAAAACACAGAACAAATCCACCATCTTTCCCTATCATCGGTTATCCTACCAGCCACCCTCCATCACCAATGCCCCTACCTCCATATCATAGCCCACAAGCTCCAGTTTTGGTTTCATAACCAACAACCTTCCCTCCTCACCAACTGAAGCCTCCCACCAAATCCTAGCAAACCATTCAACCCACACCAACCTCTAAATACTAGCACAAAAACCCACCACCACCAAACCATCAGCAATGCTTACCCTTCTCACTTAATAGACTACCAAGAGCATACATAGACATTCATGTAAGTAAATCCATGCTCACTAGCCACCATAGCTCCTCCACTCCAGCCCATATATGGCAACACCCACAGATCCAACAGCCTTTACCCACCACAATATCCACGACAAAGCCACCATCCACAATCATGTTTTCCCTTCTCTTTTGATTCCAATTATGGTCATCAACACAACTACCCGTCACTGCCACTAACTAAAGCAGAAACCCAGTCACGCCAATAACCTTTTAGTACTAAAATAGAGAAGAAAAAACGTTGATCTTCACCACTAGCCTAGGGAGAAAGAAAGGAAAAGGGGGACCAGAGCTTTGGGAGGCCACATCTCTCTCATCGAAGAACTTGAAGGAACATCTCCATTGGAGTGAATAAGAGAGAGAGGAGTTTCAGATCCAATAGCCAGCCATCCTCCAGCAGTGGCGGCGTGTGAATTCACGTGCCAACAATAATCCCAGTAATTCTCGTATACACTAAACGCCTCAAAAGGTCGATTTATGAACTCAAACCATTCTTGGACACATTGCTAAAATATTATGAATTTTGGAACTAAATGTTTATTGTTTTGTATAATATTTGGACTTTTTTGGACTGTTAATTTGGTTTGATTTGTGTTTAGATTTTGAAATAATTTGATTCATTGCGTTGAATTATGGATTTATTTTCTGGGTTATGATTGCTTTGTGAACGTTAATATTAACGTATGAGTTTGTTTTGGTGTTAGTGTTTGGTTTATTTGAATTAGCATTAAATTTGAATGAAGCATGTGATATTAATAAAATCGATGTGAATGTTCGGTGTTTGCTTGCTTTTAAGTCAAATTTTGAATAGTAAATAATTTGTTTTAAATTGATATATTGTTCGATTTAAAACATGTTATTGTGTTTCGTTGAACGTGGCTTTAGTCAAATTTTTAAAAGTTCGATGACAATTTTGCAAATCAATTTTGATTCCTCCACTTTTGTTTTCACCCTTTCATATTTAGTATTGGAATTGTGACCTACACGCGAGGTGCTTTTTCAATATTAAACAAATCGATTCTCTTCTACAAAAAAAAAATAACAAAAAATCTTTTCTTCAAAAATACAATTTCTATTTTAATTTGCATATGGACAAGTCTCTCAAAAATATAAAAAATATCATATCGTATCTCCATACAAAAATTCAAGAATATGTATTTTCATGTATTTTAGAATTTAATAACCTGTTTATTACAGCCTTGAGAACCTTGCCTATATTTTAAAAAATACCAAAAAAATTATTTTGTTTTCGGTTAGTATCTAGGATTATGAATTTATATGTAAGATATATTCTTGATATTAAATGAAAAGTAAGTTCGTTTTCTTTTTATATTGACATTAGAACGGTTAGGTTTTTTTAGCTAATAAGATAAGTATCTTCTTATCGAGGAGGATTTTTCTTCAACTTTAGACAAACAAATTATTAGAAAACGTAACAATATCTTAGCTTATATCAAATAAATAAACAATGCAGCTTACCACCAGGTAAGGCGTATTAGGGGTTCTAATATTTTTCCTTTACGTAACTAATCCTCATACCCGAACTTTGAGACCAATTAGGGTTCCTAGTGACCAAAATACTAGGTGGCGACTCTCATTTCCCTTCGTTTACAGATAAAGAGCAATAATTCCTTGTTCTTTTCACCTACACCATTCTCGACCATTCCCATTCTTGACCATTCCCGATCCAGGAGGATAATCATTGCTACACCGCACTCGTGCGCCAAGAACTTCCATATATTTATACTTAGTCTCTAGTATTTTCTCCCTTTTTCTTCTCTTCTCTATTTTTTTCACCTTTCATCTTTCTTCTTTCATCTTTTGTCTTCTGTCTTTTTTTTATTTGGTGACCTTGTTGTCTATTTATAGACAAGCTATGAGCAATTCACCTTAAATATCCTTTATCTAAAAGGTGTTTGAGAAAAAAAATGATGTGGAAATTATTTAAAATACCCTTACTTAGAAGGAAATTAAAGTAAGAACCATGAAATATATTTGTAATGAGTTTGTTTTTAATTTAATTTGAAACCAAACTTAATAAATTTAATTTTCTTAGTCATAGAAAGCTTAGATCATTGGTTAGACTTGTTGAAATTTTAGTGTTTACGTGAAAACATTGCTTTAAATAACATCAATGTTTTGTCTGTCATAATTTTTGGGTTATTCCCCAAATTGTTTACCTTTTTTTCTTTCAAAATAAAAATATAATAATAATAATAATAATAATAATAATAATAATAATAATAGCAAAAAGACTAACATTTTGGAAAAAGCAAGCTGAGAGGATTTCAAATGTAGAAAAGCCAATCTGTAATTTTGGATGCAATCGGGAGCATAATTGTACCTCCATTTTACCCAAAACTAGAGAAACAATGCAGATTTAAGGTCAAGTTACATGATTTAATCATGAGCCAAATTAAAGTGTAATTATATTTAAGAATTAATTTGAGTCCAATTGAAGGATTTAATTAGGTGCAAGGACTTAATTATATTTTAAATGAGTTAAATTAATTTTATTAGGGGCTTAATTGGTGAACAATTAAGTCTAGGGGCCCAACTTGGGCTTAATTGAGAAGATTGGAATTTTAGGAGACCAAATTGATTTTTACCAAGTCAATTGGTTCAAATCAAGGGTAAAATTGTAAGAAAATCAAAGTTTTGGTGTGAATTAAGGCTTAAATTGCAGAAATTCGCAATCAGTGACCATTTTACAAAAAGGTGTCAAACTATGGGGACTCAATTGATTGAAATCAAGGGTGAAATTGAAGAAAATTAAAATTTTAATTGTCAATTGAAAGTTAAATTGCATAAATCCATAACCAATGACTAAAGTGAAAAAAAGTTGAAATCCGAGGCCGACATTGAAGTTCGACAAGGGAAAAATTGCATAAAATCAAAAGTTTAGGGTCAATTAGGGGTGCAATTGAAAGAAATTAAAAAATGGAGGGACAAATTAAACTTTGGCCAAAACCCTAAATTAAAACCCTGAAATGTCCAAAACGGTGTCGTTTTGAATAGTAAATAAAGGGACCAGACGACATGTCGTCTCGTGATTGTTTATCTTCTTCTCCATTTAAATTAGAAAAAGCTATTTGAGTGGCCTCTTTCTCAAGGCATTTAATGCCTTATCTCTCCACCAAATGACAAAATTTGCACGCAAACTATGACCTGACATCTAACCACACCCCATTGTGGTCCTTTCTGGTCGATTAAAGCCACAACAGTTGTGACACCACCTTAAAGTGGTCAACCCGACCAGCCCCTTTGCAGTAACTTTTCCAGGCCATGATGATAACCTTGAGCCAACGGTTAGGATCCTTCCGAGTCGAATCAAGGGCTAAAATTTGGCACCATTGAAGACAAAATAAAGGTGGATTCCATGGCCTGGAGAGGAGAAATCAGAAGCTAAAGTCTGGAAAAAAAATCAGTCATTTCCCTAGTTTCCTTTTTTCTTCTCCCCGACACCTCTTCTTTCTCTTCTTTCACTGCACCTTCGCTGCCAGCGCCACCACTAACCACTCCTCGGTCTTTCTTACACCACTAAAAACGCAACTAGCAACATTCCTTCTTCGGCAAGGAAAATTTTCCCTTCTTTTTCTCCTCCTAAAAACCTCATGGCTCTTACATTCTATATGCAATGGCCATGATAATTACCCCATGGTCACTAGGTTGGGCCAGTGACCATGCGAGTTTGGGCTGGATCCAGCCTAAATGGCTGGGTCGTGTTTAGCTCAGTAAAAAAGAAGGGGCAGTCTGTTTGGCTACCGGTTGGTCCAACCTGACCCGGCTGGGTCCGACCTAGTTGGTTGGGTCAGGCCCAACCCAATATAATAATAATAATATAAAAAAACAAAAAAATTCCAAACGATTCCCATGGTCATTTCAAAATATTTGTGATTTTCACGCATGTTTTTCTACCAATTTTGCATAATATCAGGTTGTATACTTACACTATAAGATATAGATTCGGTATTGAAATACCCGATTTTCTCTGAAACATTTTCAAAAAAAATTGAAAATTAAAAAAAATCTCAAATTTTTTTTAATTAATTTCCTCTTTCCAAAAAAACAATAAAGAAACAAAAAAATATTTTGTTATCATGCATACGGTCAAATCCTAAAAAATTTCCAAGTATATTTTGATAAAAAAAAAATGTATCTTTCTCACGTTTTAAAATGAAAAATAGGTATCGTAATCAGTTTACGATTAGGGTTTGGTCAAAATATTAAAAGCCCTTCATCAATCATTTTGTTCACTTTATATTTAAAGTGTTAAGGTTTAGTTGTAGACTTTAATACTTGAGGGTGTAAAACTACACAGTAAAGTATATCATCAAATATTAAAGATACAAAAACAAAAAGTATAAATAAATACAATGTTAAAATTTAGACTTTAGAGCAGTTAGGATTTAACTTAATAAGATAAAGACTGATCTCTCATGAAAAAAATCTGTCTTAGATCTTAGAAAAACGAATAGAAAGTTGATATAAAAAAATAATCAAACAACAATACAGCTTAACTCAGGTAGAGTACACTGGAGATGATACGTTTTCCCCTTACACAACCAACCTCTTACCTGGACTCTAACAAGCCACTAGTTTACTAATAATTATAATAATAAGAATAGAAAGTTGATATAAAAAAATAATCAAACAACAATACAGCTTAACTCAGGTAGAGTACACTGGAGATGATACGTTTTCCCCTTACACAACCAACCTCTTACCTGGACTCTAACAGGCCACTAATTTACTAATAATTATAATAATAAATAACAACTCTTAAACCTTAATAATAATTTTATAATTAAACCCAAAACTTCTTTCTTAATAATAATTTTATAATTAAACCCAAAACTTCTTTCTTCATCAATGCCTCCAGGAAGGAGAAAAACATGTCATTGTCATTCTACATCACCCGTGACATTGTCAAATAAATGATGCTTTTACTGATATCAAACAAGGAGTGAAAATAAAGAAAAAGGAAAAGGTAATAACTTACTTAGTGTCATTAAAATGCCAGC
>Ga0325402_1006206_pt1 | contig 11283 bp, 4 predicted proteins | sample PopdelMetagenome_22_FD_207212 | JGI IMG/M metagenome (GOLD analysis project Ga0325402, IMG submission 207212) | Populus deltoides microbial communities from Bellville, Georgia, United States - Xylem-PdKOR-R3 | ecosystem: Host-associated > Plants > Phyllosphere > Stem > Wood/Secondary xylem...
ATTTCTGACCAATTGACTCTCAAATTTTAAAAATTTCAACATTGAACTTTGAATTTGTGTTGTCTTAACCCAATTCTCAACTATTATCATTTTTTTTAATATTTATTCAAAAATTGGATTATGACAACTCTTTCATAAAAAGAGATCTATCTTGAATCATAAACGAGACCAACAAATAGAAACCCAACCTTTAAAAACAATCAAACAATAATGTAGTTTACCTTAGGTAGGGTGCACTTAGAGTGATATGTCTTTTCCTTACACAACCAGTTCCTTAACCAGACTTTCACAGACCATAGGTTTCTAGAAATCATAATATTAGTTGGCAACTTCTAAACCTTAATCATAATTTTATAATTAAAACAAAACTTTTTTCCTTTCCAAAAACATCACACCTCATCAAAAGGCATGACATAAGCCTCGTCGTTTCCTGACAATGTCGCAGCGCACACCAGCGACAAATACCACTCTTGAAAATTTTGCTGCATTTTTATGATCTCCATCCTTATCTATAAATACCAATCCTGAAACCTTCTTGAACATCATCAAAACTCACGTAGCTATGGGCACTTACAGTTTTATCTTCCTATTGTTTTAGGCTCTTAGCCCCTCTAAGTACACCGCCGGAAAAAAAGAAGAAGAAAAAACTAGCTATTATCTTCCTTCAAATGATTTCTGAGGAATATTGAGATCTCTTCCATCTCCTAATCTCTCTCTCTCTCTCTCTCTCTCTCTCTCTCTCTCTCTCTCTATATATATATATATATATATATATATATATATATATATATATATTGTAGAGATTACCCCTTTTTTTAGTCCAAATCACGGTTCGGAGGATCAGTAAAAATGTTCTTTTTTTACATAGAAAATGATAAAATTTGAGTCGAAGAGACTCAAACTTATTACCATTTTCTTCACGTGTGTCCCACTTTTGTCTTCTCTAATTTAATTAGTTTTAAACTTTATACCCACCCAAGAAAAGCTGGCAGTGATAATATATTTTAATTAATTCCAGCTTAATCATCGACCTCACGAAGGGAATTTAAACGTATAATTTTGTGTTCGTACATGTCTTGATGTGATGTTTGTATTCATTTATTAAACATGTATAAATTTTATCGATAATTTTAAACCAACAGACCATTAATGATAAAATGTGAGGGGGTGTTTGAAAGAGTAATAATAATAATTGTTTTTAAAGTGTTTTTTACTTGGAATTATATTAAAATAATATTTTTTATTTTTTAAAATTTATTTTAAACATCAAAACGATCTAAAAACACTAAAAAAATTTAATTTAAAACAAAATATTTAAATTTTGATGAAAAATAGGTTGAAACTCAATGTCAAACACCCTCTTAAAAACATAAGATGGGCCGACTTTTTTTATAGGATATTATTGAGTTAATGATTATTAATCCTTTATCAGTAATGAATGTTGCTAGAGCTCTAAGTGCGAGGACGTGCCAACAAATATACACTGTCAATGGCAGCCTTGCATAGACAGCGATGAATTTGGCAAGCAGTGTGCAACGGTTCATGAGAGTCAATGAGCTCTTAACTTGGCATGGACATGGGGCTTGGATCATGAATCTTCTAAGCTGGCAGCAAACACAGTAGAAACTGACAATTGAGACTGGCATTTAGACATGTAGATTATAGGTTAGTTGTGGCAGTTATGAACATCAAGATCATGAAGGACATGGAGCTTAACTTGGGGCAAAGTTGGGGTTACTCTACAAGTTGCTAAGATCATGGGAGTATGGGGAAGAAACTGCACAATACTTGCTAGAAAATAGGCCACTAAGTTCATGAAAAACATGGGAGAGAAAGGATCCTTTTATGTCCTGAAAAATAGAGATGATAGTTGTGGCTTGTAATTCACATATCTTTGTTCATGAATATGATGGAAAACATTGGTTGTGTGGTATGCAGTTTTTATTCATAATACACACACTTATATTGTGTAATTCTTTGTTTATAAGATTAATAAAGGTTGAGAGATTTTTTTGTATTTTCCGTGTGCTTTGAGTTTATTTACTTGTGTTTGTTATTTGCTTGCGACAAGGCAATTATGAGAACCTCTTTGGGTGAGCGAAACACATAGTTATAGACAAACATAAGTGAAAAAGTGAGGCGGGGCTTAGTCTAGTCGTTTAAAGTTTGTGGGCACCTTCCAGGCGCCTTTAAATGTTGTGTACATGTTTGTTCTTTATATATATATAGTCAGATGTTAAATTGATAATATTGAAAAGACCTTTGGAAAAATATAAGAAAACCCCTGGAAACCAGTTTCAAATTTTTACTTTTGATGACATTTTGATTATTTCACTGTTCTTTAGATTTTCTTATTGTTTATACATGGCTAAATATAAAATTATTCTTCATCTTATATTATAATAACAAAAAAAATATATATTTTTTGAAGTATCAAATTGCTCTTTAATGCCAGTACGTACTGAAGATTTTGTTTTTAATAGTATTTCAATAATTTTACTTTGTATTCAAGCTGGGAAAAGATATAATTATCCTTCATCAATTTACAAATAAGTAATGTGTTAAATGAAAAGATCTTGATGTTGTCAATAACTAATTAAGTTTTTTTTAAGTAGCGACAAAAATATCGTTAAATTGTTTCGGTGAATGTTATAGCTAAAATTGATCTAATCCAAAACCCATGATATTTTAAATGACCCACAGCTTGAGCCTCCCCTTAATTAGAAACAACGTCCTCGTCAATGTAAATATAAAGGGAACAAAATACGTCCCTTCACCCGTGGAATTATCAACTCCAGAAACCAAATCGTTTTGCCTTTTTGACACGAGATTGAAAAGCCGAGGATATGCTCGAGAAAAGTGAGAATAATTCATTCACGCGGTTGCTTTAAATACCCCTAGTCAGTATTTGCAATTCGGTGTCACATGGATCGACCTTTTACTGCTTTATAACCGACTGGCGCTATCTTCGGATCGGATAAAAAAAAATTAATATGGTTTTTCTTATTTTTTTCAATAATGATAATAATAATAATAATAGTAAAAATTAACCTCTGTCAGACCCGTGGCAACACCGGCAAAACCCAAATTTCTTGAGTTTCGGAAAGTCTTTTATACTTGATGCCAAGAAAGTAGGATAATAATTGTTATTTTAATTTTTTTTATTTAAAAATATATTAAAATAATTTTTTTATTTTTTTAATATTACCATATAAAAACAATTCGAAAATATAAAAAAATTTAAATGATTGACAAAAACATGATTTCACTTTAAAAAAATTAAGATGATATATATATATAGCTTTGTATTTTTTTTCCGATTTGCTTTCTACAGGATTATCCCGATGTCATGACCTGAATTGTAAGTTTGACAAGATTACTTGGCTTGAATTAGATATTTTCTAGTTTTGTCCTTCAACATTTGGTTAGTTTAAGAATCGGTTATCATAATTCTTTTTCATTTTTCATTCTATTAGGTTCTCTCATTCGCATAACCCATGTTGAAAGGTTTGGTGGGCTTGTTTACCTAGGTTTACATGCTTTGCTATCGTTTTTTTCTATTTCATATTTTAAAATTGGTTTTTTTAATTGAGTTTCGTATTTTTTCTCGATTTGCTTTTTATAAGGTTATCCCGATTTCATAACTCTAATTGTAAGTTTGACAAGTTTACTTGACTTGACTTGGGTCATTTCTTTGTCCTCTTTTGAAATTGATTTTGTTGGTTTAGGATTTGGTAATCTTAATTCTTTTTATTTTTCATTCTATTAGATTATTTCATTCATATAACCTAGGTCCCAAGGTTTTATAGGCTTATTCTGATTTTCTAGGTTTTTTTTTTAAGTTTCATTCTATTGTGTTAAGTTATTTTGGAATTGAGTTTTGTGATTTTTCTCAATTTGATTTCTAAGTGGTTGCCTCGATTTCACAATCCAAGTTACGAGTTTGGTAGGTTAACTTGAGTAAACTCATGTTTTTGTTGTCTTTTGTTTTTTTTAAATTTTTTCATCTACTCACATTATGTTATTTTGGAATCGACTTTTGTGATTTTTCTTGATTCTCTTTTGATTGAATTATCCCGGTTTCACGATTTAGGTCATGATTTTGGTAGACTAACTCAGGTAGACTCAGGTTTTTGTTTTGTCTTCTTTTTAAGTTGATTTTTTTTTTCAATTTCATCCCTTAACATTAAGTTGCCTTGGTTTTGTGATTTTTTTTTTCAATTTGATTTCTAAGTGGTTGCCCCGGTTTCAGAATCTAAATCGCGAGTTTGGTAAACTAACTCAAGTAAACTCATGTTTTTGTATTATCCTTTTTTAAATTGTTTTTGTTTCTTTTTTTGTTTCATCTTTCTGCATTATGTTATTTTGGAATTGAGTTATGTGATTTTTCTTGATTCTCTTTTGATGTAGACTCAAGTTTTTATGAAACTCGTCCCAATTTCACGATTTGGGTCATAACTTTGGTAGACTAACTTGGGTAGACTCAAGTTTTTATTTTGTCTTCTTTTTAAGTAATTTTTTTCAATTTCATCCGCCAACATTGAGTTGGCTGAGAATTGAGCTTCATTGTTTTTTTTCTTTTTTTCTATTAGTTTATCTCATTTTCATAATCTGGGTCATGTGTTTGATATTTTAACTCAAGTTATTTTTTTAGGTCTTTTTTGAATTTCATTTTTCTTTCTATTTTGCCCTTCTAGATTTTTTTTATTTGTCTTTTTTATTCCTAGATGAACTAAAAATATTTTTGAGATATTTTTATATTAAAATCCATTTATTTTTTGTTGGTTTAGGATTCGATAATCTTAATTCTTTTTATTTTTCATTCTATTAGTTTATTCCATTCATATGATACAAGTCGCGAGGTTTTGTGGGCTTATTCAGGTTTACTAGGTTTTTTTTTTAATTTCATCCTTTTGCATTATGTTATTTTGGAATTCAGTTTCATGATTTTTCTTGATTTGCTTTCTAAGTGATTGCTCTAGTTTCACAACCCAAGTTACAGGTTTGGTAGGCTAACTCGAGTAAACTCATGTTTTTGCTGTCTTTTTTTTTAATTGTTTTTTTCTTTTTTTCTTTTGTTTTATCTTTCAACATTATGTTATTTTGAAATTGAGTTTTATGATTTTTCTTGATTCTCTTGTGATGTAGTTATCCTAGTTTCACGATTTGGGTCATTAGTTTGGCAGGCTAACTCAAATAGACTTAGGTTTTGTTTTGTCTTCTTTTTAAATTGGTTTTTTTTTTCAATTTCACCCCCTAACTTGAGTTGACTAGGAATTGAACTTCATTGCTTTTTTCATTTTGTTTTCTATTAGTTTATCTCCTTTTCATAACCTCGATCACGTATTTGATATTTTAACTCAATTTTTTTTATTATTTTAATTTCATTTTTCTTTCTATTTTTTATTTTTAGATTTTTTATTTGTCCTTTTTATTCCTAGATGAACTAAAAATATTTTTGAGATATTCTTGGATTAAAATCCATTTCTTTTTTTGTTTGTTATCAAGTAAGATTATAGTGATCCTATCAGAATATTTGCAAGCATTTTTTTTTTTTCAAATCATCATGATCATTTTTCTTATTTTCTTCATTTTTTATTTTTCTATTTTGTTAAATATAATTAAATGAAGTAAGTTTATTGAACCTATTTGGGTTTATAACCTAAATTATGGATTTTCTTTGTTGCTTTAACACACGCTAGCAATACTAGTAAAGTCCTAAGATATTCAAATAGCTTAAGCACAAGGCTTATGTGTTAGATTTCTAGTTCATCTTTTGGCTCTAGCAATCTGATCCATTCTTCGTGACCATAGAGATTGGTAGCTTAAGCACAAGGCTTATGTGTTAGATTTCTATTATTAAAATGTTCATTCATTCGATGTCAACCATAGACCTCGTTTGAGTTCAGAATAAGAGAAAACATGTGCTGTATTTGCATCAGCCTCAACTGAATATGAAGTCAATAGGATGGTCAGAAGACATTATCAAGCCTTTACAAAGTATAAGGCTTTCTTACCTCTTGTTTTTAGTTATCCCTAAGTTCATTGTTGATTCTATTATCGTGCAGGACTAATAGCTGAAGGAGAAGGGAAAACTTTAGTAAGGTCTGTAGAGGAGAGTTCATGAAGAAAGTCTTCATCTGTTAGAGTGGGTGGAGATTGAGTTGAAAACGTGATGGAGGGTTGCCCTATCATTGCTGATGAACTCTCTGTTCTTAAAGGAAGAGCAATGAGATTCAAAACTCCTGCATAAAAGGAAGTTAGGGGCAGTCGTACTCCTCTATCTAAGGGTCAGGCAGATTTGACTGCACCTGAAGTGATTGTGGGCACTACTATTCACTTTAAGAGGAGGAAAGTCTCTACCTCTATTGAGGTCAATATTCCAGCTCTGACCATAAAGGCTCCTATAATGCAATTCCTTTAGTAGGTTTTTATAGCTCATGAATTTTATTTTTTTTTTTGTTTTTGTTTTTTGTGGAGAAGAGGGGTTGAAATGTTATCATACCCTGATCAAAGAAAATATCTTTGACATATATATTTAAAAGAGATAAATATTTTTTATACATTATTAATGAGAGAAAGATTTGTCACTTAAAACATCTTAGAGGTATAAAAAGATGAGTATTCTTGATCTTCAAAAATTTATGTTAAGGATCACTAATCAAATGCAGTTATGTAGCCCAATAAAAAATATCAATTTTAAATTCACATGGATTTTGTGAGATGCTGATTCTTGGTATATTAGATATGATGATCAGCTCAAGAATATTTGATCTCATTATTGCTTATCTTTTTAAAACATGTGTTTTTAGGCAAGATATAAAACATTGACTGTACTACCAGGAAATCTTAAAGATCAGAATTGAATGAAAATTAGCACATCAATATTATTTATCTATGAGTAATGACGAGGATGTGGCCCACCCGAGTCTTGATGTATCTAAAATAAAATTTATTAAAATTTACGAGTAAATATAGGTCACATGTAGTGAACGCAGAAAATGATGCTATAATGATAAACCAACAAAACAAAACAATATTTTTTTATATTATTTTTAGAATCAAAGACGTGTTTTTGCATAACAAAACAAAACAATATTTTTTTATATTAATAATATGTAAGGGATGGAATGAGGTGGCGGTTTGGTAGGAATTCAAACCGCCATTCATCTCGGGGGAAATATGGGCGGCATATATTGAGCACGTGACCTCAGAGCGGTTCTCACGGCGCTCACAGTCCGGCGCCGACAACTGGAACCAGAAAATTCATGGTTCGGTGACCTCGCACACTGGCGGATCCGTCCCATTCAGCGCACATGCAAAGCAGATGGTAAGATTAATTTTAATGAAATATATCATTAATTAATTTGTCGTTCCTTATAATATATTTAACTTTCAATTTATTTTTTCCTTACAGGCTGCGTCTCTTGGACGTGAACCGAGTCCAATGGAGCTGTTTCTAGAGATGCATGTGCGGAGTCAAGACCTCCAAAAAGGGGTGCAGCAGTTCGTGGACAACCGTGCTCAGCAGTTCGTGGTATGTTCGTTCATTCATTTTATTTTGTAAGTTATTATTTTCTTGAATTACATCTTGAATTGGATTTGATGATTTTTTTTCCGATGGAATTTTTAGGAGACCTATAATAGCCAGTTGAGGGAGAGATATGGGGACAATCCGTCGACCCATCCAGATTTCGATCCAGATTTGTGGATGGAGGCGGGATCGTCTGGTGGACCCGATAAAAATAAGGTCTACGGGCTCTCCAACACTACGGCTGAAAACTTGCGTTCAACTCGTAGTGTCTCAACTGTTGGAAGCTCTCCATCAGTATTGAACACCCAGTTTGAGGAGTTCATTGCGTTGAAACAACAATATCAACAACTCTCGACGAATTATGATGAGCTCCGTCAAATAGTCATGGAGATGAGATCAAAGATGGGTGACGATACTTGTGCAGCTTCTTTTTGGCCGTATGGTACCGGGAACAACCAGCCTTCTCCTCTAGCTCCACCGCTATTCTAGTTTAATTTTGTTTTTTAAACACATTAAATTTGTAATGAATATTATTTAACATTACTTTTTACATTTTTAATGTTTAATGCATTTTTATTTGTTTATTAAGGTTTTTTACAATTAATAAATTATTTTTTTATATATTTTAAATACCAACCGACGGAATTGCCAACGGATATTATCCGTCGGTGACTAAATACCGACGGCATTACTGATGGATAATATCCGTCGGTATTACACAGAGAGTTGTAACAAAATTACCAGCCATGCCATCATTACCAACGGAATTACCGACGGATAATATCCGTCGGTATTACACAGAGAGTTGCAACAAAATTACCAGGCATGCCATAATTACCGACGGACTTTCCGTCGGTAATGCCGTCGGTAAGTACCTTTGAAATTTCATACGGATTTATTCCGTCGGTAATGTTCCCGCGAGAAACTTTTTTTTTGGCGCTCGTATCTGTCTGTAAGACCGTCGGTGGGTGTTTTTTTTATTTGCGACAGAATTAGCGACGAAAATGGGATTTACCGACGGACGTGTTCCGTCGGTGAGTCCGTCAGTATTGTTTTCACCGACAGATTTCATTGCTGTCACCGACCGAATGAGTCCGTCGGTAAAACTGGATAATGTTGTAGTGATCATTTGACATAAAAATCAACTGTTTTGGTTGCCAAAATCAATGCCAACAATATTTTTCTCTCTCTATCGCCAGAATATGATGACATCTCTCTTTCTTCGCTCTAATTAGGGACTGGAAAACAATACAAATAAACTTTTTTTTTACTAAAAGTGATTTTTTTAAAAAAAAATGGAAGGGCCTAAACTATATAAATTGCATTATTTTTAAAGTTTAAGGAGCTAAGTGTATTTATTGCCAAATTTCTTGCACACCATCCAAGTTTGGAGCCGTTTTTTTGTTTATCTTCTTTCAATTCCATCATTACCTGAGAAATCAAAAGCTTTTGGCCTTTAAATAGGATCAAATCGTCCAAAATAAATTTTGAGGACCAAAATGACTTATTGAAAAATAAATAGTAGGTTAATAATGTTTTGTGATATCCACAGTAAAAAACACATACCCTCTATTGTTTTACTAGATTGGTGACTCACGATGCTAAATTTTGACTTTAGAACGGTTAAGACTTTACCTAATAAAGTAGAGACTCTCTCATAAAGAGAGATCTATCTTGAATTGTAAATGAGACCAACAAATAGAAACCCAATCTTTAAAAACAATCAAACAATAATGTAGCTTACCTTAGATAAGGTGCACTGAGGTTGATGTGTCTTTCTCTTGCACAACCAGTCCCTTAACCAGACTCTCACATATCAGTTGACTAAAAAATTATATCTTATTAATTATAGATTTAATAATTAAATAGTCATAATGAATTGAGTAAAAAACATATAAGTTTTTTAATTTCATAAATTATTAAAAAGCATATAACAAAAAAATATAAATAAAAGTTGAAAAATCAAGTGGTAAGGCACAAACATTGAGAAAAAGAGGAAAAAAAAGAGAAAAACATGACCACCGGTGACAACCTGGACCTCTAATCAATGTGCGCACCGCATATCAACGGAAGTGACGTTAAGACGAAACTGAAGCCGCCGTAAAAAAAGCCCTCCATTTTTCCATCTATTTTGTTTTTATTATAAGGGTAAAAATGTTATATTACTGTGTATACTAACCCTAAGTAGAAGTTTAAAAATTGATTTTTCAAGGGTAGTGTTGCAAATTCATTGTACAATTCAAACACAAAATATCGGTCTTACTCCCAATTAATTTTAGAACACCAAAATTATCTCAAGGCAAAGACTATCTTAACACATGGCAAATAGCTTTTTATTCAAGGCTAAGAAGGAAAAAACAATATTCTCGTTCATAGTGAACTATGTTTAGGTGAACAGTGTATTCTCCTTCTCTTTTATTTTTCTTTTAATATATATATATATATATATATATATATATATATATATAGTTCCAATAATAAAATTTTTTACAATAAATGGTTGGCATTTTTAAGATCTCCATTGATCCTTATCTATAAATACCAATCCTGAAACCTTCTTGAACATCATCAAAACTCACATAGCTATGGGCACTTACAGTTTTATCTTCCTATTGTTTTAGGCTCTTTGCCTCTCTAAGAAAGGTTGTCAATTCTGTTTCAGTAAGTGTTTTGTTTTTTCAATTAGAATGGAATGTTTCAGTTTCGGAGTGTTTCGGCGTGCCGTTTTGGGGTTGTACTGTTTATATATATATATATAGCAATCACAATTCAAATTCAAGATAAATTAATTATAAATTATGCAATACAAACACAATGTCAAACAAATATAATTTCAAAATTTAAGATATTTCTAAATAGTCAAGATTAAATAGATCTTTAACTTAAAGTAATTCAACTTAAACAAAATATCAAAATATTATGAAAGTAAATGTTTTAACATAAATATTTTAAATATAAAGTTAGGTCAATGTTATCAAAGCTAATGGAATCTAAAGCATCCCTTGTTTTGCTCAAATTCCTACAAAGTATAAACATGAAAAAAAACAACATGAATATAAACCATATATATTAGTGATAAATCTAATTTTAAAAAATTAATATCATTGTTAATGAAAATAGTAATAATAATTTTCAATATTATTATCAATATCATTGTTATTGAAAATAGTAATGAAAAAGAGCTTTTTATAATTGGGTGGTTTAATTAATTAAATTGAACAAGGTTCACTTTGATTCAAAGGCTTTTCAAGAGCGGAACGGAATATGTGGAATGAAACCGGAACGTTCTGGGCGGAATTTAGCCGAAAAATCCGGAACGAACCGAGATTTAAAATAAGATGAAATTTATTCTGTTTTTTGAATTGGTATGGAATGTTACGGCCATTCCGGACAAAACGAAACGCAATTGACAACCTTGCCTCTGAGTACACCACCGGAAAAAAAAAGAAGAAGAAAAAACTAGCTATTATCTTCCTTCAAATGATTTCTGAGGAATATTGAGATCTCTTCCATCTCTCTCTCTCTCTCTCTCTCTCTCTCTCTATATATATATATATATATATATATATATATTGTAGAGATTACCCCTTTTTTTAGTCCAAATCACGGTTGGGATGATCAGTAAAAATGTTCTTTTTTTACATAGAAAATGAAAAAAATTGAGTCGAAGAGACTCAAACTTATTTCCATTTTCTTCACGTGTGTCCCTCTTTTGTCTTCTCTAATTTAATTAGTTTTAAACTTTATAC
>Ga0325402_1006208_pt1 | contig 11282 bp, 4 predicted proteins | sample PopdelMetagenome_22_FD_207212 | JGI IMG/M metagenome (GOLD analysis project Ga0325402, IMG submission 207212) | Populus deltoides microbial communities from Bellville, Georgia, United States - Xylem-PdKOR-R3 | ecosystem: Host-associated > Plants > Phyllosphere > Stem > Wood/Secondary xylem...
TATATATATATATATATTTGGTATTTTTTATTTTTATGTGGGAACCCAAAAATGGGTAACAACAAGTAGAATGTTCTGCTTTTTATTTTCTGCACAGAAAAAAAAGTACATTAATTACATAAACACATAAAACACATAAAAAGAGTTAGCACTTAAAAGTATAGCAATCCTTCTCTCCTAAACTCATATTGTTTGACTGAACTCTTGGATGACTTGTGGTTTGCTGCAACCCTCTCTTGAAATAATTGTTCAAAACCGAAAAAATACATGATCTTCAAGTAATCTTTATATAAATCTTAAATAACTTTAAATCTTTATAATGAAATCCTTAAAATTTTAAAAAAAATTAAATTTAATATTTTTGCTTCATACAAAAAAAATTATTAAAATTTTTTTAAAAAATTAAATTTAATATTTTTACTTCGTACAAAAAAAAAATCAACCACAACACCTGCAAATGATCTAGTGACATCCTATTCCTAGCAAGCACATGCCAAGCCTAGCTAGGTACTTTATTTTTTCTTTATAGGACCATGCCTAGGTACTTCGGATATATTGAAATTGACATCATATATAATCTAAACCTAAAGTTGCTTATATAGAAAAAAAAAAAAAAAAAAAGCAAAAGACGAAGTTATCCGCAGAACGAACAAGCAATGTTAGGCCACTTATAAATTGACACAGAATCCAGCTTTAATCATTCAAATCAATACAAGTTGTCAACCACGAGCTATTTGTTACTCACCACCACTGTATTATTTTAAGCGATAATGCGTAGTCAAAATTAATATTATCACACCACCTTTCCATAAACTTATTTGATTTTGAGCTATACAGTAACAAAGACTGTTTAATTAACATTTCTTACGCCAAAAGATTTTGATTATCTTCCTTTAATTATCACAAGAGATTATTATGAAAAAATAATTAAATTAATCATGATTTAACATATATATATATATATATAAAGTCGAATCTTAAAATCCAATTAATTCCATTTGAGTCAATCAATCACACAGAAAGAAGCAATTTTATGCCAAATCCAAACAAGGCAAAGCCAGAATCAGAATTGAGTATCAGATGTTCATCTCTAATCAAACATATATGCTAGCTAAGGCATGCAGCCTCCTTTTTCGTGCTCCATGTTACCTTGTATCTGTGAAGAACAGCCTTTTGCTGGCTATTGATTTTACGTTATCAACGACAGAATTCTTTGAGATGACTGCATGCATGTCTGCCAGCTTTCGAATTCATACTTGAACAATGTAAACAGAATTTGTATTCTTTCTTTTCTTTTGGTAATATAATTTGTTTGTTTTCCATTGTGGGATTCTTTCCAGAAAAGTATTTCTTGGAAGAGAATGATATAATCCTATGTTTTTATCTTCTTTTTAACGAGATTTTATGACAAACTTCTTATTTTTACATTACTAGATTTAATATTTTTATCGATCAAAATTTTTGTTTGTATTTAAACTCACAATTCATTAATATTTTCGTTTATATTTATCAATTTTCTAGTATTGTCTTTCACACAAATAGCAAATTTACTTTTTTTTATCTTTTTATCATTTCAAAAAGCATGAAACATCAAATGATATCCTTACCAGCTAAACTAAAAATTAATATAACTTTAATCTCAAAATTAACGAATTGCACACATGCATTTAAGATTTATAATCATCTAGTAGATGGTCTAGTGATAAGAGTTTGGAATTAAGAGGTTTACTCCTCCTGTGATCTTAGGTTTGAGTCCTGAGGTTGCTAATATTAATGGCCACTGGATGTTTACTTGGTCGTTAACTTCAGGGCCCGTGGGGATTTAGTCGAAATGCACGCAAGCTGACCCGGACACTCCACGTGAATAAAAAAAATATTATTACACGTGCTCATAAATAAAAAGTTGCCGATATGAACTATAGCTATAAACTAACTTAATTCATGAAAAAATTTACATAATTTTTTTTTCAAAGAGAGATTTTATTAAAGAAAATTGAGGAAGGCTAGCTTATGTATCTAATTTTGAAGTCAAGTAAACAACAAATCCTCTGTATATGGGAATGGAAACGTCATAAAGGTGTTCAAAAGCATACAACGAGAAATCAATAGAAAAACCAGGATTTAGCCAACTCTTTTACCACTAAAATAAGTTATGTAGTGGCAGTATGTATTAGTCAACTATAGTCTTTATTTTATTTTATTTTATTTTTTCCTTATGAGTGATTAGAAAAGAAAGAGAATGAGCGACGAATTTAAAGGAGACCAGCAGCTTATTACATAAAGCACACAACCTTGTGACTAAAGCCCCAGTTAAGTACTGTTGTTGTGGGGCTAAAGATCATCTCAATCTTATATAATATTCCACATAATCATATATATATATATATATATAACAGAGAATAAAACACTCGGAAAGTGAAAGATAAAGTTGAGAATATCATCGGACGGTTGGGAAATGAGCAAACAAAATATATTATTAATTATATAATATAATGAAATGAATTATACTAACTCGAGGGGGCCTTCAGAGAAAGGAGCTTTGGATTCAAATGGACGGGTAATTAATAAGAAAATCATCTACAAACTTTGGTTTGGGCTCCACAAATTTGACTTGCGATAAACAATGAGCTCCTTCTGTGCAAGTTGCAACCAAGGAGTTAAAAAAGTGTTAAGAGATAATGTAATTTTAAAAAAAGTTGGGATCTGACAAGTTTTCGATAATTTTTTTAAAATAATAAGGGTTAGATAAATTGGGTACTTTAATAGTTGAAAACGAACCCATTTAATGATATAAGATAATACTGTAAATATATATATATATATATATATATATATATATATATATATGGAGAAACAATATTTTTAGCAGTGGAACCGCACCATGCCGGTGTATTTTATTTTTTGAGTTAAAAATAATATTTAGCTAACACAAATATGTTTATTTTTAATTATAATTCAAGTTATAGAACCGACTAATTTAAATAAGTTGATTTTATTTTAATTAGATGATAAAAAAATAATAATAGAAAATGGACTACATTAAAAAATGAAAATGGAAACGATAACCTGAGAAAAAAATATTTTTGTAAAACAGAACAAACAATGTAGCTTGATTCTCAACTCATTAAATACGAAGAACAAAATTGGATAAATAAAAGGATAAAAAAGCTCGGCTCAAGTCAATCTGAGCTAGCGTGATAAATCTGTAACTCGAGGAATAAGAGGTGACCAAACACCGATTAACTCGCAATTCAGGTCATGAGATCATGATAACTCAAAAAAAAATCGTACAAAATCACAAAGCTGAAAAAGAAATTAAGTTAAAAAAATAATGTCACGCAGCGTTAACTTTTTAAACTCGTGACCCGGGGCATTAGACTAGAAGCACCCTATCTGGAAAAACCACGAAATTCAATTCTCAATCAATTAAATATTGAAAGATTAACTTGGAAAGGGAATATTAATTACACAAAAGGATCCAACCCAAAAAAAAAATGGCAATTAAAATAGAATAGGGTTCAAAATTGAAATGCAAAATAAATTTTATTTTTTATTGTATGGTGAAATTGAAAAGAAAAATTAATTTAACAAACGGACCAAATAAACAATCAAACCACTGAGAATCAAAATTAAAATAAAAAAATAAAAATAAATTTTTGTTAGAATTATGAAATTGAAAAGAACAATCAATTTAACAAAAAGTAAAAAAAAAAACAATAAAAAAGGACTAAATTGGACAAAATAACATATCACAAATTAGAGTTGAACGATGTAATTGAAAATAATTTAAAATTTTACTAAAGAACCAAGAATAAAAATTAGAAATCAAAAAAATAAGGACCAAAGTTGACATCCTCATAAATCAAAGGATAATTATGGATTCTTTCATAAGCAACGCAATTTTTAAGGTGAGGAGAGAAAAAAGTGGGAGGATAAGAAAAAAAGACCATCGACATCACTCTGCTAACCCAACACCACCTCAAACCTCCTCAACAGGAAAAGGATGATGTGATGCTTTCAATAACATGACAAAAGTTTATTTTTATTCATTGAGAGGCATCGCACTTGCCACCTAAAGAGTGTAGCTGCCTCTCACTTGCAATACATACGCTAACCACTTTTATTTTTTAATATATTTTATATTCATTCAAAGACAGAATCTTAACCAACATGATTATTAAAAAAAAAAAGACCATGAAAAGTGAAATTGTCTTTAAACTCAATCTTTAAAAATTTTGCATATAAGAGTATTTTATTCCTTTCTCTATAATTCTAAAACACAAAATGATCAACTTACCCTTAAACAATATAATAATGATCGAATAAGTCTTGTGCAATGACTATTATTTCCTCAATAGCTAATACAAGTTTTTTTTTTTTTTTTGAAATGATATAAATTCATTATTTCATTGTTTAAATAAACAATAATTATAAGCAAGCATTAACAATATTTTTCCAACCCTATTAGGTTTTTTTATCTTTTTTCTTTTGTAAGAGAGCAAAAGGAATGGGTTTGGCTTAGCCGAATTTGAACAAAATAAGCAGAGCATGATGGGCTTCAGAGTAGTAGGCTGGCTTGGATTTATAATATCGATCTCTAGCTAGGGGTCTGAATTAATGTTGCTTTCACAGGAAAATTTTATGGTTTTTAAACTCTACTTATCAATATTTATTTAAAATAAATATACACAAGCTAGTAAAATGAAAATCACATCTTATCCTTGTGAGATCACTTTTTTCAGAAATTATCTGAGAGTGGGATGGTCAAGATTGTCAGAAATCATTCATCAAAAAGAAAAAAGAAGTCTCCTAAACAAGAGATGTAAATTGTTGTGGTAGTAGCTAGTAGTACTCATAGAAGGAGATAGAAAATGTGAAAGTCAGTACAAGTTTGCCTTGAACATTTTATCCATGGCTATAAGCTACGACATCCTCGACACTTTCTTTAAAAGAGGTTCTACAAGTATTTTTGGAACTACAAATGAGCTGCTAGAACGTTTATCATCATGGGAAGGAGGAAAACTCAAAGAACTCAACAATATTTTTTATTATTTTTATTATTGGAGAAAAACAAGTAGCAAATGAATAAGTGTGTGGCAGCCAACTGAATGCCTTAACAGGGGAATCAAGTGGAAGCCACAAGCTGACATAATTGTTAACTCAGAAATGCATACTTGCGCAACACTGCAAAGATGCATGTCAGGCATTTCCCAGGAGTGTTGCCTTGAGAAATAAGAACAATGCACTCCACAGCCTCAGATTCTTTCCAACATATAAGAGCAACATTTTTACCATGACTGCATGTCTAAAGGAAAGCCCGTGTATTTAACTTCATGAGGATGCCAGTAGGATTCGAACTTGGAAGTGTTTAATTACCGCTAGCTATAGATTTGACTAGAGATCACAAAGTTTTGTTTATATAGCGTTTAAATTATATAATTAAAGAAACGTGCAATATTAGTGTCGTTATTCTCCGATTCACATTTTTTCTTTCTTCAAAAAATACAAAAAAAATAAAAAATATTATAAAAAAATATAACTATAAAAAGAGGATACCAGAACGCTCAGAAAATGGTCAAAATTGGTTGAGGATGTTCAAAAATACAAACATTAAAATTTAACAGTATTTTGTTGACTGATGAGAGCTCTATTGACAAAGAAAATTCAATTTGAGGAATAAAAGTCCAAAATCAGATGTTTATGGACTCAATTAAATTTTGTTGAAGGTTTAATTGAATTTCTAGAGGGTTTGATTGCAAGAAAAATTGATTTTGGAGTTAATTTGGGCTTTAATTGGAAGAAATTAAAGTTTTAAGGTCAAATTATAATTTTTTTGAGTTAATTTGGTCAAATCAGGAGCTTAATTGCATAAATATTGAAGTTTGATGGCCAATTAGGGACTTAATTGAAGAATCTGAAACCAAGGACCAAACTGGAAAAGGCACGTAAATAAAGGGGCTGTAATTAAAACCAAATCAAAGGCCAAATTGAAGAAATTAGAAATTTATTGATCAATTGAGGGTCAAATTGCATAAATCAGAGACCAAGGATCAATTTGGAAAAGGGGCCAACTTCAGGGCCGAGGATTAAATTTGACAGAGATGCAATTGAGTTGATATTTAAAATCAAAATTGCAATTGAGGACTTGATTGAACAAATCACAAATTGAAGACTGATTTGGACTTTGACACATTTTTTCCGCCTTTTTCTTTTAAATGAAACGGCGTGTTTCGTCCAAAACAGCGCCATTTCATCCACTGTTCATTAAAAAAAAAGGGCCTGAAACGGTGTCGTTTTGACAGCACTGTGGGTCTTCTTCTTCCCTTGGACACGCGAAGCAGAGGAAGAAGAAGATTTTTTCTTCCCCTGTTCTCACCGCCTTCTCTTCCCCCGATGACCCAAAAAGACGCCGACCAAGGACCCCCCACTTGCCCGAAGCTTTCCACATATTGGAGGGACAGTGGAGGGGCGGCAGCACAATGGCCACCCTGGTCTCTCTCTCCCCTGTTTTTTGCCTATAAAAACAGGGGAAGAGAGAGCAAAATAAAAGAACGAGAGAAGGAGCACAAGTGAGAGCAGAGAGGGGGAGAACAACAGAACAAGAAAGAGAGAGCAAAAGGGGAGAGTGCATAAAAGAGGAATAGAGAGAAAGAAGAGAGGAGCAGAATAGGGATAGAGAGGAGAGAACCGAGAGAGGAAAAAAAGAAGAAGAAGAGAAGAAAAAGCAGAAAAAAAACAAAGGAAGAAACGGTGAGAACCATCATCGTCGGCGCCTCCATCGTCGCTAGCAGCTATGTCCTGCCACCTCCATTGCCGCCAGCAACACCATGAGCCACCTCAAACCTTCTTCCCTCTCCTCCTCAACCTCCTTTTTCTTCTTCTGCGTCTTCTTCTCCACTATTCACGTTACATGTGAATAGTGGAGAAGCCCACTTTTAATTGTCGGCCCTGCCCAAAATGGTTGGGTTGGGTCCAGCCCAATTTAAAAAAAATTCCTTTTCAAAAATTGTAATTGTTTTCTGTGTTTTTTTTACTAAATTTTGCTTAGTATTTGGTTGGTATTTTTATACTAAAAAAAATACAAATCCGATATTAAAATACCTTGTTTTCGTCAAAACTTCCAAAATACAAAAAACAAATTTAAAAAAAGAAGAAGAAAAGAAGAAAAAACAGAAAAAAATAGGGGAAGAAACGGTGAGAACCGTCATCGTCGGCACCTCCACCGTCGCCAGCAGCTGCGTCCTGCCACCTCCACCACCACCACCAGCACCGTGAGCACAACTTTTGCTCACAAAACTATAACACGAAGAATCCTTCGATGTTTTGCTTTCTTCCAAAACCATACATAATCTCATATGTTTTCAAGGATATTTTTTTGGGACATTCAAAGTGAGTACAAAAAAACAGAAATCATATTGATGTTTGTCCAAAACAAACGAATTCTGAAAATTCAAGTGATTTCTTAGAAGGGTAACCATACACTTAGAAAACTTGAAAAACAAGCAAAAACAAAAAAAAAACAAAAACAAAAAAACACTATGAGGTGACTCCAAAGCTGAGTTTTATTTGAATGAATAATCACTTTGCATACTCGCATGAAAGCAAGGTTTACCCGCTCCTAAATGCATGCATATGAGATGAGGAAATGTCATCTTTGATAATCCTTTCACAAGGCTGAAATATATCATTTGCAGTCCCATTTTAAGCCTATTACATTTTTTAACATAACCTTGACTAGTATCATGCCCATCACTAGGGGGCAAGTGCGAAAAAAACTCAATGATCAAAGCTGCCCGCGCAAAGCTAGTGCATGATAAAGAAAATTCAAATGATCCAAGAGATTTGAGCTTCTCATAAAAACAACTGAGGTAATTATGTTCAACCAAACAAAATAAAGAAAACAAAGAGAAAAAACCCAAACCCGACACTAGGGGGCATGACAAACGATTTTGGAAAGAAATTCAAAAGAAAAAAGTTAAAAAACAAGCACAAGTGATCCTTAGTCTTGAAATCTCTTAAACACCTTTTGAGCCTGCAAAATATTCTTTTCTTCGTAACCAATAGCCAAAGCCTACATTACATACCTAATCAAGCCCTTTCTGATCAAAGGCAAGCAATCCGGATCGGTAGGCAGTGCTTTCTCGTGCGGGTCAAATCATTATTCATGAAAATAAAATAAATGCTTTGAACCGATTCGGTTCTCAATAACCCTCAAATTGGAATTTAAACCTTTTATGACCAACCAAATGTCACTTCATGTTTTTTACTAAAAGCAAAACAAAAAGTTTTCATCACTTCTGAAAACCTCTCTATAGGAATCACTTGAGTTTCTTCAGAACGAGTTTGTCTTGAATCGATGTCAAAATAATTTCTGTATCTGGAATAGCTTTGAAATTCCAAAAATTCTGCATGAAAACAACTCCTTACAAATAACTCAAACCTTCTTTCACATAGCCTCATCCCCAAAGAAAATTCAAATTAAAACACTTGGGGGCATGATCAAGCTGGGGGGCAATAAAAGAATACCGGTAGGGCTGGCTCCATGATTCCTTTTCTAAGAAAAATGTCGGGCAAAATTGGCAACCCTTGAGATAAAGAGTGGAGGACAAAGAAGTATGATGATATCAAGCCCTTTCTAAAGGTCAAAATCACAAGAAGTGACTCGAGTAAGCAAGAGTGAAAAGGTCATCGAAGTTTACTATCAACATTTCATTTTTTAGAAAAGAAAAACTCCATGAAGAAATGGGGACCTATGTTTCTCAGGTAATACATGCATATCAATCATAATGCATTTGCTTTCAACATTGACAGATCAGTGTTTCACCATCAACTTTTAAATAGTGTGTATTCTAACCCTACCTCCTTTTGAGTGCGCCTTTGAGCCCTCACTCCCTTTTAAGTGCGCCTTTGAGCCCTCACCACTTGGGTAGTGCATTTTCTAACCCTACCAGCTTTTAAGTGTGCCTTTGAGCCCTCACCACTTAGGTAATGTGTTTTCTAACCCTACCTTTCTTTTTAGTGCGCTTTTGAGCCCTCACTCCCTTTTCAGTGCGCCTTTGAGCCCTCACCACTTGGGTAGTGCATTTTCTAACCCTACCACCTTTTGAGTGTGCCTTTGAGCCCTCACCATTTGGGTAGCCCTCACCACTTGGGTAGTGCGTTTTCTAACCCTACCTCCTTTTCAAGTGCGTCGTTGAGCCGTCGCTTCCTTTTGAGTGTGTCTTTGAGCCCTCACCTCACAGGTAGTGCCTTTTCTAACCCTACCTCCTTTCGAGTGCACCTTTGAGCCCTCGCCATCTTTTTTTTTTTGGTAGGTCACCCATTACAATTTGACCAATTCTCCATGTTTTTATCTGGGTAGGTCACCCATTACAATGAGACCATTCCTTCACCTGGGTAGGTCACTCATTACAATGAGATCATTCCTTCACCTGGGTAGGTCACCCATTAAATGAGACCGCTCTTTCCTTTTCTTTTTTTTTTGGTAGGTCACCCATTACAGTTCGACCATTCTCTATTTTTTTTTATTTGGGTAGGTCACCAATTTACTTCTTAATATTTTAACAATTTGAATACTTATTACTCATTAATACTTATGCCCTTGCATTATCACATATTAAGCTCTAGATTTCCAATACTTAACTTTTCCACATAAGAAATATTATCATGCAGGCTAATTCCATGCACACACATATTATGTTTTCTTTTTCACATGAAAATCACTCATCTTTTCCAAGATAATTAAGTTTTGGGATGCCCAAAATAACCCCCCTACCTCCCGTAATAGGGCTATCACGATAGCCATATATTAGATTTTTTTTTTACCATTAAAGATTTTTTAAAGTCTTTCTCAATCAGGGCTGCTACTTCAGCCCTTGCTTTTACTAACTTAGGGTGCCAAGACAGCCATTAATTAACAAAATTTAAGCTATTATAACAATCCTTATTAGGCTATATGTGTACACATTACTTCAGATTAAGTGTTTCAATCATCATCATTAAGCACACTTATTATATTAAATTAAATCAAATAATTTTCATTTCCTTTAAACAAATCTAAAAGAACAAAACAAAACAAAACAAAATACAAAACCAACTAAAATTAGACAATAACCAAAACGGTCTAGCCGTTTCTCAAAATGGCTAGTCTATTTCTAGAAAAAAAAATTTCTTCTTTCTTTCTCTAGCTCAAACCTTCATCCTTAAAATTCTTGAGTTTTTCTTTTAAGATCATTTCATACTCATTCAAGTTACATACTTAACACATCAAATGATGAATTCTTAAAGGACATACACTCAAATACTACAAATCCCTATTTCTCTTACAAAACTCATTGTGGCCAAAACCCTTCATCTTCCTCCCTAAAGGTTTCTTCTCAATTCTTCCACAAGATTACCCTTAATTTTATTCCATAATCATAAAATTTTATTGTTTCTTATGGAAATATGATTTTCTCCAATATTATTCAAAACCTTAGAATTAAAGAATTCAACTCATTTTTCCATCTAGTTTCATGCCTAAACTTAAATTTATCACATCCTTGATGTTTGTACCACAATAATCATACATAAATTCAAGCAAAGATTACACATAAAGTTTTCCCTAATTAGCCAAACCTAATTAGGGTTTCTACCCTTGAATTTTTCTTTAATTTGTTGTTTATTTCTTCTAAATACTTCTTATTACAATATTATTTAACGAAATCTTTACCAAATCACTAAGGTTTTTCCAATCTACATGAACCCTAATTTTTTAAAAACAAATTAGATCTTTTCTCTTTTTCTTCAAGTTTAAAAAGAATAAAAGAATAAGGATGTCAAGACACCTTACCAATAAATCTTAAATATAAAGGATCACTTTCTTGATTTATTTCCCTTCTTCTCCGATTCTTCCTACTTTTCTTTAATGTCCTTGAATTCCTACTTACGTAATGTTTTTACTACTAATCTCTCTCTCTATGTTTCTCTCAATTTCCTTTTCTGATTTGTTCGCTCTTAGAATTAAAAAGTCACAAAAAGTTCTCCCTTCCCCTTCTCCCTTTTATTTAAGGTGACCGTTTCTCTCTTTACAAGAGAGGTCATTACTTTTTGTTATTCTATTATTTTTATTTTTTCTCTTATTTTTCTTAAATTCATTTTACTCCCCATTTTAATTTCCATCTCTAACATTCGGCCCTAATCCTCTTTTCTTCAACCATTTCAGTCTTTCTTTCCTTTTATTTTAGACCCTCTAACAAAATACTATTTATATTGTATTATACTTCTTACAATAAAAGCATAGG
>Ga0325402_1006210_pt1 | contig 11277 bp, 6 predicted proteins | sample PopdelMetagenome_22_FD_207212 | JGI IMG/M metagenome (GOLD analysis project Ga0325402, IMG submission 207212) | Populus deltoides microbial communities from Bellville, Georgia, United States - Xylem-PdKOR-R3 | ecosystem: Host-associated > Plants > Phyllosphere > Stem > Wood/Secondary xylem...
ACTTCACCAATAACCAAGAGTTTTTCACATAAACTCTTGAAGGATTATACTTGTTTGAAATGTAACAACAGTCTCTTAAAGAGTAAAGAATACAATTGAAGCTTATATCTCTATAATTCACTCGATAGCACTTAAAATGTATGAAGGTGTTTAAGTGCAATGAGTAAGAGAATCTATACACTTTTGACGAATATGAAAGTTTTAAATGCACAAATATGAGTATGATTTAGAATTGATGATTTGAAATTATTTTTATAGCTTGTGTGTGTGTGTTTTTCTAGCAAAAGCTCGTCGTTTTATAGCCATTATTGTTCCTCTGACAAATGAAACAATATACCGGTTTATATTGGTCAAGCCAATCGGTCAATCGATTCTTTTAGATTTCGAGGTGTTCATCCTTGATGAACACACGATTGATCAATTCACTTGGTATGGCCAAACGATTGATCGGTTTAACTTAAAATTCAATTTTATGAGTTTTAAGCCTAATCAATCTTGAACTGACTAAATGCATATCAATCCCATAATGCATGCAATGTGAAAGTGTGTGAATTCACTTTAATTTATGCTATCAAGTAAGATATAAAGATTTACATAATTTGCACTAAAATGAATCCTTAAGAACTAAGTTTTTACTTGCTTTGCATCTTGAACTTGTTTATTGATTTTTTCACTTAATTATTCATGCTTATTGATAATCTTCATATAAACCTGTTTAAACTTATTATCAAACAAGCATATATTAGTCCATTTTCATTTAATTGTTATCATCAAATTATATAAAAATATATGACCCAAAGATCAATAGTCATAAATTCTTTTTAGGAAAAATTACATCAAGCCTCATATAAGGAAAATATCATACTTTACATCTCAGGTCAACTAAAATTCTCAAATCAAACAAAATAACCAAACTACCTATCATATATAATATATCAAAAACATATATAAACAAAAAATAAAAAAATCCCTCTCCAAACTCATTATGTCTCTCTTTCTTTATCTCTTTTTTTAAAAACAAAATCTAAACCTAATCTAGTTTAACCAAAATCAAAGCTCTTAATATTTGATTTTAAAGGTGTCGAGATCTAAGTTGTTTCTAATTATTAGGCTTGGTATTGTTTTTATGCTATAACATTAATACTTCATTTTGAAAAAGTTATGTGTTACTCTTTTTATCATGGACATGAGATTTGAGAAGATTTGAGGTTTTTTATTTAAATTTGAAATCTTGATCATGCTTCTAACAAACACGGCTCATGGTGAGAGAATAAATTTTTGTTGTTTTTTCGTGTATATGGGTCTTGGTGAGAATAAATTTCTATGCATATTTGATTTGGGAGTTGAGTTTTGGGGGAAAAAAAAAAGAAAAGAAGTCATAGGTTAATATTTGGGTGTTGTTACTGCTACTGTCATAGTTAAAAACCTTTGTATGTCTTCACTTTTGTATCAAAACCAACTTTCAATTCAAAACCACCTATGCTGAGTTTTGTGCCTAAAACTCGATTGTGAGAGATAATCATAGTCAAGAAAACCTCTCACTTTCTTTATCTTTTGCTTACAACCCAACAAACATAAAAAAGACCCTCTTTAAATTCTTTATGATTTTGGGTTTTGAGTCGAAACAAAGAAGGATCAAAGAGTGTAAGAATATCAGGAGTAGTGTTATGAAGTGCATTACTAGGGTTCTCGAATAAAATTAAATTGTTTAAACAAACCTTAGATAAAAAAATAATTTTGTACTATAATCGTCTCCTTGTTTTTGTTTTCTATTTTCTGGATATAAGTCTTTTCTTTTTCTAATTTGATTATATCTACGTAATGCTCTTAAATCTTTGGTTATTATATGATCTTTAAATACTAATATTGTTCTCATTTTAGAACGGCAAGAGACTTGTATTCTGTAGTTGTTGATTGTAAACTTCTAGGTTATGTTTTTTTTATGACTATGAAAATCTTAATAATAAATCACACTAAGTATTTTGGAAATTTAAGAGAAAATGGTAAGGGTGATCGCTAGAGTTTTTAAAATTTAATGGAAAAGTTGTAATGTTATTATTGTAAGGACTCTTTAGTCATTAAATGAAATATAATGGCAATCCTGTAAATAATATGATAATTTTTGTTGATTTGTTTTGGCAGGATATAAAGTGTTGTGAAATTATTAAAGTTTAGGATATAAAGTGTAATTTTCCAAAACACAAAGGCAAAGAAAAAGAAAAAAAAATGATGAAACTATAAGAGCCCCCCCCCCGGTTGTGAAATTATTAAAGTTTAGGATATAAAGTGTAATTTTTCAAAATATAAAGGCAAAGAAAAAAAAATGATGAAACTATAAGAGGCTTAATGTAACCCCCCCTCACCCTTTTATAACATTAGTAAACACTTTTTTTAATAGCCTTTATGATGAATTTTATTGTGAATTTATTTGGTGGCTTTCCTACACATATCAATTTTTATTATCATATAATTAAATAAAAATAGATTCTAAAAAAATTATTAAACCCAACCTAATCCATAACTTGGTTCACGAGTTTGGCAAATTAACTCGATTTGACCGAGTCGATCCAAAACATCATCTTTATAGTATATAAAAAGAAAGGGTCGAAATGACATCATCTTGAATATATATTAAATCAATCTAAGTTTTAACCGGGTCGTATTTGAACATGTCAAGTCGATTAGATCATATAAGGTTAGCTTTCATATAGTTCAAGTTGAAACTCGAGCTACGTAAGAAGTTGAGTTAGAAGATCTTTGGATTGACTCACTTCACCACGTAGGGTTTTGTGACACTAGCAAAAAGTAAGATTTTGTGACACTAGCAAAAAGTTTTCTATGACAACACACAGTAGTGTATTATTTTTATATTTTTTTAATACACCTACATCAAAATCTTCATAATTTGTCTAAAAACAATGTTTTGACACAAAAATACTAAGTAAAAAATAGAGTGCATTAGTTAGATAAAAAGGTTTCACTTTGAAGTATGCTTTTATTACCTAAATTTCAAATTGCTAATATGGTTTTTATATTTTTTATCGTTATTTTATTTTCATTTAATAAAAAATATAGAACAAAAGAGTTATGTTTATTTGTTGAAAAAAGTTAGAAAATGAGGATTTATATGATCAAATCATTTTATTTAAATACAATTTAAATTATTACTCTTCTTATTAAAAATAAATTAATTTTCATATAATAGAATAATGTTTTTAAAATTCGTTAAATAACACAAAATAAAATATCTTAATGTATATCTATATGAGCTTTTCAACTTCATTTTTATTTAACATCAATAATTTTTTTTAATATTTATTAATGTATGTAATTCTTAATTAACATCAATAAAGATTTCTATAATAACGCATGAGTAATGTATTATTCTTATATTTTTTTTCATTACATCTTCATCAAAATCTTTATAATTTATCTAAAAATTAAATGTTTTAACACAAAAATATTGAGTAAAAATAGAGTATATTTGTTTTTGCGTTTTAAAAAAACTATTGAAAAGAAATAAATTTATTTTGCTTGAAATTTATTTTTTTATGTTTTTCAATCATTTTAATATGCTGATATTATAAATAAATTTTTTAAAATAAAAAATATATTATTTTAATATAATTTCAAATAAAAAATATTTTAAAATATAATCACCACTATAATATTAAAAATACTTTTAATGAGTTAAAAAGATTTTCATAATGTCTATCCGACCAACTAGCTAGTCTTGTTCTAATTGTGGAGAACTAGAGAACTTGTACTAACTATTAGTGGTTTGTAAGAGAAGATAATGTTGTTAACTGTGAGAGAAGCATGTCCTTGCTCGCCCATTAGCTTCAACCTTTCCCGTCTCAATTCCACAAGATTCTCTCAAAGACTCAAAACCTCAGTTTGCAGAGCCAGCTTCTCTGTCCAGCCAAAACCCAATGCCAAGTCATGGAACTCTACCCTTAACTCCAACAGGTACTTCTTTTATATATATTTTTTTTATGGGACACCCCGTTTGTGTTTTTATTTTTTTTATTCTCTTATTATCTTGTCTTTTCATTCATTAAATTTTGATTTCCATGGCTTCATCCAAAATGGGTTTTGTTTGTATTTGGGCGTCTGTTTGTTTGTCTCATGCATTGTTTGGCTAGAAGAATAGTAATTCGAAAGTTTTTATCTTGGTTTATTGAGAGCATATTGGTGGTAGTCTTTCTGATTGCGTTATGATTCTCCTGTTGTGTGTGGATCAAATGGACATTTAGGAGACACAAGGGAAATAAAAAATGTTCGTTTTTGGACTAGGGGTGCTGGGTGGAAACCAAAAGAACTCAAACTGTAAAACAAGGTGCATTTGTTCGATTAAATTGAAGCTTGGAAGTGAATCGACGATTGGTATAGTTGTATGAAGAAGATACTTTCTGAGAGGTTTAGGCACAAGCAACTAGAAGTTGTTCTAAACCAATGTGCCAGTTCAACTTGGTGTGCGATGTTGAAATGTTCAAAGTATTAGCATTGTTAGACCATTGATCCCCTAGTTTTTTGTAGCCTTGGAATCATATCAAAGTGCCAAATGCTTTTCCCAATTAATCTAGACTTTAGGTGCCACAAAATTATTAAGCAGCTTCATTGCAAGGTATTCCATATGTGTGAATTAGTTAAGCTTGCGAGTTAAGCTGGTTGGATGGAGAGGTAGACTAAAAGCCCCCCCATAAAGCTTCCTATGCTAAACAGGGTTAATGAAGAAAGAAAGAAAACGATTGATAAAGGTGAGTTTCAAATTCTGATCTAAGGAAAATTTAGCTTGATGCGCTTGTTCTTGTCTATTTTGCTCTATATTTTGTATGCCCTTATCATGGGGTTCCATCTTCTACATAATCTTCATCTATGCAAGGAATTGTTTCATCTTAAACTAAGTTCCTATCTGTTTCAGATCATCTACTTGGTGAAATCTTTTCTAGTTTTCCTCAATTCTTTTGATTTTTCAAGATACACAACCTTCTTCTAGCTGGTTATGAGTGATGCCTCTTTCATGATTTGGATCTTGCTAATTGTATCTGGGAAAGTTAACTAACTACATAAGGTCTATTCTTTTTATTGAATCTAATTATTTTGACATCTCATATTCATAGTTATAAATGCTTTTTATTTGTTCTCAAACTTTCTTCTATTTTGGTACTTCAAACTCAAAATAATTCCCTGTAATTGGCTTGGTACCATCCCTTGTTATGATTGAATATGTTCTGCCTGATTTTCATGCTTAATTCCATAATCCCCGTTTTACTACTTCTAAACTAAATAGCATACTTGTGCTGTTCGAAAAACCGCTCATTGCATGCCTTAAACTAAAGCTAAGGTGATGCAGCTACTAGTTTCTGTCATCGTTTTTTGAAATCAGGCAAAAAGTACTCTTAGCAAATTCAACTTTTTCTGTCAAGTTTTAAGGGCATTGAACTTTTCAATTCAATAAGTTCTAAGGAGTCGAGGTTTTAGTAGGTGTGTTTTCCTTTTTAAATCATCCCATTCAAAGTTTTCCCACTTAACATTTCCTATAATTGATTATTTTTCAGTTGTTGTAATATCTATTTTTCTTGCTGACTTGAATTTCTCCTCAGCTGTGAGAGCTCCAGTTTTGATCCCTTGGGTATTAATTTAGATGGACCATCCAGTCTAAATGCTGCGTGGGAAAGTCTTCTAGCCTTCTTATCACCAATACTTGAGAGTGCCTCAAATACAAAAAAAGATAAGCGAGGAGTTGCAGGTCTGTTTCTGGCACAATGTCTTATGATATTCAAGTTGCAAATATAATCATAGCTCTTAGCAATTAATTAGACGCTTTGACTCTTGGCAGCTGCAATTGAGGACAGTTCCATTGATTTTGGTGATTTCTTCAAAGGTCCACTACCAGGAAAATTTCTCAAGCTTTTGGGTTTTCTGGTTGTATCCCGTCTTGGAATATATATACCCCTTGGTGGAGTAAATCGGGAGGCATTTGCTGGAAATTTAGATCAGAATAGCTTATTAAGCACTTTGGATTCATTTTCTGGTGGAGGCATTGGTAGACTTGGAATATTTTCACTTGGAATTGTTCCCTTTATCAATGCCCAGATTGTGTTTCAGCTTCTTGCTCAAATTTATCCCAAGTTGCAAGATCTTCAGAAAAGAGAAGGTGAAGCAGGAAGAAAGAAAATTCTTCAGTATACTCGTTATGCTTCAGTTGGGTTTGCTATAGTACAGGTAACCAGCTAAATGTTCACCTGAATAATGTGTAAACTTGAACCTAGATTCATTGAATAACCCACTAAAGTTTTGTTGTTGCTAAAATTTTTAATTGTCTTATATATTCAGGCTATATTTTTTATTAAGATGTGAAAAGGAAAACCATTCACACACCCTTTATGTTCTGGAATAATTTTTTTATCAATCCCTTTAATAGAAAGTACTTCTGTCAACCACAGAGTTAAATTTGTGAATTAAGGGATCAATTTTGTGCAAACTGATTTTCAGTCTGAATTGCACATAGTAGCACGCTAGATTTACTTGTCATATAGCAGCGTAACATATCAGTCTGTGATGGTGTTGAACATTAAATATCATGCTCCAAAACAGTTGATGTTCTCATCAGAATACCTGAAAATGTATTCTACAGTATGATGTAAGGTATTTTTGATTTCCATGACAGGCAATTGGCCAGGTTCTTTACCTTCGTCCCTTCGTTGATGACTTTAGCACGCAGTGGGTTCTAACATCTGTTACTTTATTGACACTTGGTTCTGTGTTCACAACTTACATCGGAGAACGGATCTCTGATCTAAAACTTGGAAATGGCACATCTCTTTTGATATTTACAAGTATTATTTCCTACTTGCCGGCATCGTTTGGTCAGACTGCTGCTCAGGCAATTCAGGATGGTAATTATGTTGGACTCGGCACCATTATCTTCTCGTTCTTCCTATTAGTTCTCGGCATTGTGTATGTCCAGGTAATTGTTAACTATTTTTGAAATAAAACTTGAGTTTGTGGAAGAAAAAAAATGTTAATGAATACCAGGACAAAGGATTTCAGGAGGCAGAGAGAAAGATTCCACTCAACTATGCCTCAAGGTACACCAGCAGCGGCGGTGGGCTTCAAAAATCTGCTTATCTGCCCTTTAAGGTCTGTATTCCATACTTCATGTATCATGATTTTTTTTTTTAATTTCTTGAGTTTGAAAGCTTTGATTTAATTCGTTGCTAATTATTCAGAATGCTTGTTGGTCAATTTCTTGATATGTACCTTTATTTTCACCAAGGAGTAATTAACTAGTCATTTCTCACACTTATACAAAATTAAGAAAGAATTCTCTAAGTTTCAATGTTATAACTATGCCAATACACGTGTATCTATGACTGGCTGTAGCCATTGACCTGGTTTAGATACGATATTTTGCCTATCAAGTGTATCAACTGCATGGGTTTTGTCATACACGAAGATCATCTTGATAACAGAGTGCCCCAAATGGATTCCTTCTGTCAATTCCAAAACTTATAGAACTTCAATTATCATAAAAGTAAGAGCAGCTTGATACCTGTACATGAGAGCATTTATACATAAAATACCTCTTCAACTTGAACAGCAAAATTTGTCCATAGAAGATGAGGGCAAATGTCATGCCTCTTTCTATGGGAGGATCAAAGGGCCAAAAGATTGGCTTTATTCCTGAACAGCAAAATTTGTCCATAGAAGATGGGGGGAAATGACATGCCTCTTTCTTTGGGAGGATCATGGGTCAAAAGACTGGCTTTATTTTGGAAAGGAGGAATACAATTTGTTTGAGTTATCCTTATGTGGAGACATGATCTTTGGAAGCACAAATTTAGTGGGTTACCCACTTGCTTTTATTGCTTGTATATAAAGAGAGGCAATCAATGTTGAATTCATTTCACTAGGGATCTCTTTCAGCAACAATCAAGTTAAATCTCATTTGATTTCCTGTTTTTGCAGGAGAATGTCTTATTTTTCATATTGATTCTATATCTGTTATCTTTCTTGGTAAAATTCTCTTCTTCCATCAAGAAGAAAAAAAATAGCATCATATATGTTTCTTATTTGCCCCCAAAAATTAACAATGGAAAGTCTTATGTCATTTGAAAAATTGGGGTTACCTTGAGCCTCTTCCTATCAGATTAGTTTTAGCTCTCTAGAAAAGGGGGATAACAGAAAGATCTTGTTGTTACTTCAGCATCATTAGTTCGACTTACAGACCTCTTATTTTCCAGCTCCCCAACGGTTAGAGACATCAAGATTATTAAATAATGTTTGATGATATTATGTTAATCTATAACCACAGTAAGACTACCTTTGACATTCAGAAGTTAAGTCTGATGATTTGGCTTCCAAATATTTTGGTTGTGTGATATTTATGCAGGATCTTCACCACCTTAAGCTATGAGCTTGAGCATATTCCAACTGCATACGCTGTAATACAGAATCCTGTATTGTAAAAAGCTTGTCATGCAATGCACATACCATGCTATGTAGTCTAGCATGTGCACCTTCCTTTTATTGAGTTGTGATGAGATGGCTTCCTGTGGTTTTATGTTTTTCCATTCAGGTTCAATTGGTCTTTATATTTATATGATGCTTTCATTATGCAGGTAAATAGTTCTGGGGTGATGCCAATTATATTTTCTACATCATCATTGGCTCTGCCTGGCACCCTTGCACGGTTCACTGGGATATCTGCACTGAAGAAAGCTGCATTGACTTTGAACCCAGGGGGTGAGTATTTTATTATTTTGGTTGGTTGTGTTTGATGAAACATGAAAGGATGTTAGTTGATTGGAAACAGTTTGTTGGTGCTAACAAAATTATTGATTATAAACCTATTTGCTTAAAAGTTTCATCATCTTACCAAGGTTATGGGAGCTAATTTTCTCTATGCTCATTTGAGGGCCTTGTCATGGTGCATAAATTGCTCAAATATTTTTGAATGCTTAGCATCAACTCTACTTACTCCAAACAAATTCAATGTTTACGGTAGGATGCTGTACTCTGTCTTCCTTTTTGTTTTAGTATGGTAATTGAGTTATCCGATTCAGGGTTACCTTATGGTGGGGTAGGATGGGTGGCTATTTTCCATCCCCATATTTTACTTTAGAGTTGTAGTGTTGTATAATCTAGGGAACCAAACTATTGATAGTAATGACATGAAATACAAGAAAAAAGATAGAAGAAAGGAATGTGCCATCAATAAACTTTCATCTCGTGGATTCTGTTTCTGTCAGCAGAACACAGATTAATATAGTTTGAGCTAACTGGATAAATATTTGCAGGTTCTTTCTATCTCCCCACCAATATCCTATTAATAGCCTTCTTCAACTATTACTATACCTTCCTTCAATTAGACCCTGATGATGTGAGTGAACAACTGAAGCGCCAAGGTGCATCAATTCCACTAGTACGACCAGGGAAAAGCACAGCTGCATTTCTTAAAACAGTAAGTTCTTTTCTTTCTTATGAAATTTGTCTATTGTTTGCACTGTAAACCCTGAATCAATATATGGACCCCATACTTGAAATGCTATCATGATTAGAACCTCAGGTATTTGTTACATGAATTCTAGACCATGCTAATCTGATTGAGTTTGAATTTGTGCATTAAATAATTGACCTTGGAGCATTCATCAAAATGATCAGTTACTGAACAATCTTAGTTTTTATTATAGGAAGAAGTAGGCAATCACATAATCTGAAATTTAATTACAGATGTCCTGCTGCTTGGGTTCTTTTGATTACATCATTGCCATCCAAAATGAATGAAACTCACCTCACCTCACCTTTTTCCTTTATTTGTTTAGTTTGAACCATAGAAAAACTCTTTTGGCCATTTTCATTCATGAGTTCTTGGTTGTTCAATGGAAGCAGATTTGGTCTTTTAGTGATCAGCCCCCGTGCTCCTACTTTGCATTTACGTGGAATAACCTGTATGAATATGATTTCTATATATCATAATGGTCCCTTTTATGACATGGATGTTTGGACACCCCTATTATATTTCATTTAAATTACATTTAAGAAAAAAAAAAAAAAAGTTGCTGATTTCACTGGGGGTGTGAGATAGAGCACTCTTCACGTGAACAATGCTATATATATTTTTCAGGTTTCTTAACTCAATTGGATTCAATAATTTGTTTTATCATTTTTTTTATAAACCAATAGGAAAAAAAAAGAGCACACGTGTGGGCCTGGGTATTTAAAAAAATAGCCCAGGCACATGGGTCTTCTAGCCCAGTCATAGCCCCTACAACCTGTTTTTTTTTATTATTATTATTTCTTAAAGGGGTGATTGACCTATCATCTGCCCCATTTATTTTTTTTTTTGAAAAAACAAATAGCAAACAACACGTCATCTGTTTTCTGCAAGTTCTGGCGACAGGGGTCGCTGGAAATTTGAGGGTTTGTTTTATTTCAATTTAAAACTCATTTTCAACATGTTTTTGACCCAAAACATCCATAAAACACCTCAAACACATTGATAAACTTATTCATGGCCACAAAAAAAACCCAAAAAAACACATAAATTTTGGTGCTTTTTATTAAAAAAACATTATTCTAATAAATAAAAAATATGTTGTTTTTAAGAAGATAATGACTTTTTTATAATTATATTATTGATTGCTCTATAGATAATTATGTATAGGACCAATATGCACAATTTTCAGAATAATTTGCTCATTAGTATTAAATCAGAGTAAAATATTTTTTCCTTAATTTTTTATTGCAACTTTGTTTTATATAATTTTAAAAATTTATTATTCTAATTTTTTTTTCATGTAACTATGTAAAGATGATCAATTCATGATTTTTTATATTTTTTAATTGAAGGATGCTTTCACAATCATAATGAGTTTTTGCTTAAAAAACAATGCTCATAAAAAAAAACATATTTTTGTCAAAAATTTTTAAAAAATGCATCAGAAAGTTTATTTTTTTATTAAAATTATATGTTTTTCCCATTTTATTTCAAATCGACATGGTTTCTCCAAACTTCTTTTTTCTTATATTTGTTTCTTTTTATTCAATGAACCTTGCTATTATTAAAAAAATAAAAACTTTTGTTGTCAAATCAGAAGAATTTACATGAATCAGAAAAGACAATTTCAATGAAAAAACATATTTCTCCTAAATAATTTTATTTGTTGTCTCTCTTTTAAACCCGACTAGGGCCATGACCTAAGTTTTGGATTATGCGACTTAATCCGGGTCAATAAAAGTCTTCATTTTATTATTTTTATAAAAAAAAAA
>Ga0325402_1006215_pt1 | contig 11275 bp, 2 predicted proteins | sample PopdelMetagenome_22_FD_207212 | JGI IMG/M metagenome (GOLD analysis project Ga0325402, IMG submission 207212) | Populus deltoides microbial communities from Bellville, Georgia, United States - Xylem-PdKOR-R3 | ecosystem: Host-associated > Plants > Phyllosphere > Stem > Wood/Secondary xylem...
TAGTATTAATGAGAAAATTATTTTATAATTTTTGCATATTAGGTTAATACATAATTATTCATGAAACATTTGCTAATATTATCATAAAAATCCTTAATGTTTTTAAAAACGTTGGCATAATAGGATAATTCCTTAAATTTTATTTTAATAAATTAATATAAAAAGAATTTTATTCCAAAATTAATAAAAAGGAAAAATGTTAAAACAAAAAGGCTAGGCATCAAATGTTTGCAATAGATGGAGGACACATTGGACGCCGATTTCTTAAATAAAACAAGTGATGTTTCATGGGCAGATATGCTTCGCTTGTTCAGATTCCAAATATCAAGGGTGGCCAAAAAAGTCATGGTTCGGGATCTCAAAACTCAATTTTTTATTTGTTTGACCTAAAAACATAAATAAAACATCATATGAATCTTAATAAATTTATTTTCAATCCTAAAATATCATTTAATTACTTTAAAAAAGTTAAGCCAATTTAAAAATAATAGGTTATAATCTTTTTTTTTTTGCATGATTAATGTAAAAAATCGCTTCTATTAAACTATTCTCTACAAAATAAACCCATTAAAATCAAGATCGTTCTTTTATGACTAGAATGTTGTTGACCGAACTCTTTTCTTTTTTTCCCAGCCAATTTCTCTCTAATCTCTCATTATCTAAGGGCTGAAGCATTACAAAAAAAATAAAAAAAAATAAAATAATATATATATATATATATATATATATATATATATATATATATAGAACTAAAATATATAATATATCAAAACAACAATAACCAAAATTTTAAATAAAATAAGTGACATGTCACTAGATTAGGTAGATGATGTATCGCTTCTTATTCATGTTCTGGCCATTGAAGGTGGCAGAAAGTTAAGGTTCGAGTGTTGAAACTCTAAAAGCTCAAATTTTTAACTTCGTTTTACCTGAAAACATTTTAAAAAATCTTATGAACCTTAATAAATTCATTTTCAATTATTATAAAATCTCCAAACCTAACCAATTCAAAAACTACTTAACATATTATGATCTATCTTTTCTAGCATATTTAAAGGAAAAAACCACCTTAACCAAGATGAAAAATTAAAACAACACCCACTAAAGTTAAAAAAATAAAAAAATTAAAGATCAAATTGAAGTTTTATATGTTATAAATAATACAAAAAGTGCCTTGTTTTTGTTGTAGTGTTGACTTTGATCTTTATTATTTATTATTGTATTTTTATGATACTATAACTTTAAATTTTATTTTGCAATATCAACATTCTATCAATTTAATATCAAAATATTTTCTGATATCTAAAATAATAATACAAAAATCAAAATAAATTATAAAATTAAAACTTATACCACTATTATAATACGAAGGGATAAAATTAATAATAATACCATTTATATTTCTTTCAACGTATTATCTCGCTTATCCATAGTTTTGAACAATGTTCGAAGACTGATTGAACATTAATTAGCAAAATAAAACTTGATTTGTCATATCCTAGAAATCTAAGCGTTTGGGTATTGACCATTAATTTGTCTGTATAGACAGAAACCTCATTCACACAAACACAATTCTCTTTCAAGGGTTTCAACTTATATGCATATTTCCCATCTTTTCTGCTTCTTTCTTCTGACATACCACATGGCAGCCAGGTGCTTTTCTTCCATTTTTTTCTTTTATTTTTAAGAAAAAGGGTTGTGTATTATGTGTTAACTGTTGAAAATATAATCTTGGACTGTGGATGGGTTTGTGAGCCCATAATAACCCTGCTGGGGTCCAAGAAAGGCCCATAAAAATCAAGGATGGTAACCGGTGGGCCGGCCTTAGATTTGGAGGAAAGTCAATCTTCAGTTAAGAGAATGTTATGATGTAATAATACATGTGCAGTTGACATTTCCCCTCCTCTGAATTACTAAAATGTTAAAAATAAATTTGTTTTAAATTAAGAAAATTTAGTAATTAAACAGCCGGTAAATTCAATAAACGTTAATAATATGTTATTATTAAATAATAAAGGGTGGTGTTTTTTTTTTCCTCAATATTTGTTTTTCCCGCTCTATCATTTATTGTGGAGAACAAAATAACCTAGTTAATTATGTTTCTTCTATTTTATTGAATCTTAATTAAATAAATTTATTTATATTCTTAAAAATAAATATAAAAGAAAAATATTATAGCTATATATATAATTTTCCAAACAGTCAAGTTATGAATTTATTTTACAAACTTAATACTGAGTTTATAGATATTGTACATTTTATAAATAAGTCACTCAGTGAACCACTATTCTAAAATTTTCAATTACCATATATAATATTATAAATCATAAATCACCACTAATATTTTAATAATGTAATGGCTTGGATATTAAAGATATTTTCTGGAACTAAAAATATAGTAATTATAGATATAAATTTCTATATGGCCAGTTAGATCCTCAAAAATATATTATTTTTAAAATATATATTATAAAATAAAAAATATCAACTAAAAATATATATTATTTTTAAAATCTTAATTATCAGTGGGTGACTGAATTGGTAAAATAAAGGTATGCTTTCTATGCAGTTTTTAGTTCAGCTCTCTTTGCCCACTAAAACTAATGGTTACAGGCCACAAGGTGTAATTTTTGTAAGTCTTGTTCAGGGTGTAGCGGCATAGTTTAGTGCACGTAAGTTAGCTTGAGATATTCTATTTATATAGAAAAAAAGTTTTTAAAAAATAATTTTTTTATATATTTTTTTATTTTTAAGGAAGATTAAAAAGAATTTTAGATGTTAAAATAAAAAATATATTTAATAAATGATGGACTGAGAATAACAAATTGTAAAGTGAGAATAATGCCACCCATAATAAATAAGGACTTATTCTTTCATGTAACTTTTAATCCTCCTATATTAGACATTTAAAGTCGCAATTACAAATTTGATTTACATTAAATACTTTTACAAATGATTGTTTATATCTCAGTAGACATTTGTAGTGTTTTATAAGGTTAATTAAAAATAACAATATAAAAGTTTGATGAATGTGTATTTATAAAATCAATGGATACTTCCCAGATTTTTTTATGATCAACAATTATATTATATAAAAAATAATAATCAATGAATATTTATAGTATCATTTTTCTATTTTGTTTTGTTTAAGAGATATTTATAATATCATTTGACACTTATAATGTCTTTCAATATTCAATAATTAATTATATTATTATTTCTTCTATTTTATCTACATATAATATTTTTAGAGTAATAATGGAGTAAAATTAATGTAATTAAAGTAATGTATTTTTTATTCTTAGAGAAATTTATGTAATAGTTATAAGTATACACTCGAGATTTGTATTTTGATTAGGACAACATTATTGTTTGATTATATTTATGGAAATCTTTTTTTTTTTACATCAGCAAATATTAGAGGGCTAGTTATATGACTCGCGCTTTATTGTAGGACTAAAATTTATTTTTTTAACAAAAATAAATAAGTATACAAGCCTTCCAAACATGTTTTTGGATATAAAAAAATTCTCAATAATAAATCAAAATATTTATACATGAATTTAACTAAATAAATTGATATTTGATCAAGAGATAACTAAGATTAAGATATTTGATCTCGCAGCACATACCGTATACTCAATTGTATTTTGTAACTTTGTTTTTTAGAATAAATTTGTTGTTCAATCAAACAATAATCCATACCAATAATAAGGAAAAAAACATTGTTAATGATAGCAAATCAAATAAAATCATGAAGCTCAATTATCAAAAAACTTATTATTGAATGACGAAACTAATTTAAAAAAAAATAAAAAAAAATATCTAGATCAACTTGGATTAACTTGCTAACCCCACAACTATGATACAAGATTAGGAAAGTGAAGAAAAGCATGAAGATTAATTTTAAAAAAATTAAATGTTGAGAGATGAAATTGATTTAAAAAAACAAAAAAAAAAGATCAAAGTCAATTCGTGTTAATCTTCAAAACTTATAGCCAAGCATAAAAGGTAATCCCAAAAGACATTGAAGCAAAACTCTTAATAAAAAAGCTTAGCAATGGAACAAAAAACATTAATTAAGGCGCCGTTTGTTTGCTGAAACGTAGTTTTTTTTGAAAAGTGAATTTCAGGAAAGTGAATTATTTTCTGATGTTTGGTAGTATAATGAAAAATAAGTTGGAAAATACTTTCTAGTGTTTGGTTATGTCATGAAAAATGAGCTGGAAAATAACTTATTAATGTTTTATTTTTTTCAAGTTTATTAAAATAACGAGGAACAAATCCTACAAATTAAAAAGTTGAATGAGAATAAAATTAAAAAAAAATATAATGTCATAAATTATCTCAAATAAAATAAATAATAATCAAAATAATAGAGATCAAATCTAAAAAATAAAAAAAATTGAAAGATGAAGAAATTAAAATAATAATAATTAACATTTCATAAATTATTTCAAATAAAATAAGTAACAATCAAAAGGATGAGAAAGAAATTTGATAGATAAAAAATTTTAATTAAAAAATGATAAGGGAAAAGCAAATAACAATTATAAAAATAAGGACCAAAATTAATATAAAAATTAAATTCTAAGGGATGAAATTGAAAAAAAAATATTCAAAACAAAATATATATAGCAATCAAAAGTTTGAGGACTAAATTTGATATAATCAACAAATAATATAACTTTTCTAATTTTTTCACAACTTCCAGAAAGTGTTTTCCGCCCAAAATAAGAGGAAAACACATTTTTGGAAACCAAGCCAATTTTTTTTTACTGGAAAGTGTTTTTCGTTGACCGGAAAGTATTTTTCATTAACTAATTTTTCTAATGGCAAACAAACACAGGAAAGTTTGGAAAGTGGTTTATTGAAAACCAGTTTCCGGAAAACAAACATAACCTAAAAAAAAAGCAATTAAAAGAAAATTTTGAATCAATCTAGTATTGAGATAACTTAACATAAAGAAAAGTGAAAAAAAAATAAAAGCACAAAGACCAATTAAAGAAATATCAAATGTCGAAGGACAATTGAAAATAAATCAATTTTATGAAAGGACCTAAAAAAAGATCAAAATCAACTCGTGTTAAACTTTGAAACCCATGACCCTAACCATAAGGCCGAGACTAACCCTATAAAAGACAAAAAAAATAAAAAATAAAAAACAATAAAGAAAAATTCTCAACTAAAAAAATCCAAGGGTTTAAATTGAAAAAAAAAGAATGCAATAAAAAAAGCATTAAAAAAAACAGCAATAAAAAGAATAAGGACCAAATTCATCATAAAAAAAATTAAAACCAAATGCTTGAGGATGAAATTTTTCATAAACCCAAAACTTGGATCCCTCAAAATTATTTTACAAAAATGCATATTTGTTTTTCTTTTTTATTCAAAAATCCAAAAAAATAAAAAATAAAAAATATTTCGACACGAGGAGATGAGCTCTCGAGTTGCAACAAACTAAAATGTTAGAAGAACAACCAGAGTGGGGATATTTTAACAAGATGAGATGAAGATAGAAAGAAAATTGAGGTTGAAATCCAAACTTGACCAAAATTTGAAGAATTAATCAAGTCTAAGGATTTAATTAACTACAATAGGTTTAATTGACTTTGTAAGAACTTAATTAAGTTTAAAAGTCAATTGCGGAAAAATAAAAGAATTAATTAAATTTAACGACTTAATTATACTTTTAATGAGTTTTATGGATTTAATTAAGAACCCAATTGAGGAAAAATTATGTTTAGAGGCTTAATTTAGATCAATTCACCAAAAAATAGAAGATTATGAATGGAATTAAAATTTTGAAAGCCTAAATTGGTGCAACTAGGGGTTCAATTGAAAGAAACTTAAAGATTGAAGGCTAATAGAGGGTTAAATTGAAGAATTTCAAATGAAGGACCAAAGTGCAGAAGGCACGTGAATTCAAGGATTGAAATTTATCAAATTAAGGGTCAATTTGAAAGAAATTGAAAGTTTGATGGTTGATAGGGGTCAAATTGCATAATTTGAAAACCGATGACTAAGTTGTAAAAGAAACTCAAATGAAAGGATTTAAACCAAGGTTTCTAGGAGTGCAATTACAAAAATTGAGAAGTTTCAAGGTCAATTGAGGATGCATATGCTAAAATTGAAAGAATAAGGACTAAATTAAGACTTCCTTAAAATCCTATTTAAAAACCTTAATTTTTAGGGGTTAAATGAACGACACGTCACTCTAACTTAAATGAAAAAAATAAGTGACACGCCATTTGGTCCTTGTGTTTTTTTTCTTCAGCTGAGATGGCTGATCGAGATGCCACCTTCATGCGAATGAACTTGGCGCCTTTGACCACTTTAGAGGCTCCAACCACTACTACTTGACTGAGAAATATCTTCTCTACAAGGATTAATTACTTCTATCAAACGTTTACATCGCATTTGCTTTAATGAACTCAAGAACATCTTGTCCTCAATCAGTCACCCTTTCATTGGTAGATTCAAGCTAATCAAGGGCTAACCTTCCAATCAATGAATGTGGAGTTCTGAAACTTTAAATTAAGTATGGTTTATTCATAATGATAGATTTACATCTCCTTTACAAGGTTTAGGTCTAACAATGATATATTTATGACTTAATCTCCACAATGATCTTGACAAAGTACTTAGCCTAATCATTTATGAGTGATTGAGCAAAAAGGAGGTTTACTTGGAGAGAAAGAAATCACAAAGAGAAAATTAGAGAGAAAATAAAGAAGCATTCTTTAGTAAATAAAGAGAAAAATGAAGCAAATCATGTGAAAATTTGAAGGAAGAAAGGAGGGAAACAAAGTTCATACAAGCTAAGGAGATGAGAATAAGAGGAAAGAAGCAAAAAAAAAAAAAAAAAAAACTAGAAAAAGAAAGTTACATTATCCAATAAGGTATACCTAAAACTTTGGTGATATGATGTAGCGCAATGGACACACCTCTCTTTTAATGTCTTCAATGTTAATATATATATTTTTATTTTGTTTGTTATTGATTATGTTGATTTCATTTCAGTTTACAAGCCATGTTTAGTATATTATTGTTCTTGGATGTGATATGCATTTGTTAGGGAAGTAAGTTCAAAATTTGCTAGGGAAGTAAGTTCAAAAATGGTTTTGAGTATTTAACTTGTTGTTTCTTGATTGTTAAAATCATGTGTTAGCATGTTTAAATGTATATTTTTAATGTCTTGAAGTTAAGTTTAATTGTTTAGATTCTTTTCTATTATATATGTTAAGACTTTTGATTGGTCAAGATTATGACTGCAAGTTTTTTTGGTGTTTTATTGAGTGTAAAAAGGCTAGGTTCATGTCAAGTTTTGGTTACGAATGTTTGTCAAATCAATATAATAATGTTTATGACAAAAGAGAGGATGTTTATAAAGTTTTTAAACTAAGATATTGTTGCATTGGTATTATTTTTTGTTATTAATGTTTTGAAGTTTTAAGGGGTTTTCATAAACATGTTGAAGTCAGGTCTACCATGTTTAAGCCTTATTTCTAGGTTTTTGGGTGTTATTCTGAGTTTTGGTTTGCTGTTGCGTATTTCTAGGTTTTTTTTAATTTCTAGGTTCATGTTCTTGATGTTCTTGAACCCAAATATATGTTTTCTTGTTTTCTTATGTCTTGAAATTTTAGCCTCTCTAATGAGCTTCGATCAAAGCTATAACTCATACATGATTGTTATATGCCTTTATTTTATGTATTTAAAACTTATTTTGTATCAATCGATACTTAGAACCCTTGAATGTCTAGGTTCGGGTTCTTCATTGTCGGGTTATTTTCTGTGAAGATTAGAGCTTAATATTGTGGTTTGATGGATGATAATGTGTTAGATCTTGATGTTGCATCTTTCTATGCTTTTGTTTAACCAAATTTGGTCTATTATTTAATTTACATTGGTGGGTTAATTTGAATGTTTTTAGTGTTCTTGGAAATATTCAAATGAATTTCTTTTTTAATCTTCATTCTTCCTTCTCTGTGTATGGGTCCTGTTTTTTGAGCTTATGGGCTTGGAAGAGGAAGCGTAGCCCATGTGGTTGGGTTGAGTCCTTTAGGCCTAAGGATGTATTTGGTTGGTCAGGATTTTTCAAAGGAAAAAAAATTATTTTTCTATCCTTAAAGCACGTTTGACAAATACAGTCTTAAAATAATTTTTAAGCCTTTGATTCTTAGATAAAAGCGTGCTTTACAAACACACATTGCTATTTTTTCCAACAATGTTTCTTTTTGTTTTGGTATTTGCCAAACATATCCTATTCATTTTTATACCTTCAAGGGACCTACTTGCATTTTTTTTTATCTTTCTAATTTTCTTGCCCCTTATTATTTAATACTTGAAATTGTGATCTTTATACAAGGTGCTTTTTTGATATTAAATAAACCAATTTTCTTGTAAAAACAATACAAAAAAAAAATTCTTCAAAAAATACATTAAGTATTTTTAAATTGTATATGACCAAGTTTCTCAAACAAAAATCACATTTGTATAAAATAAAAAATAAAATAAATAAAAAAATTCATAACATGATTTAGCATTTTTCAAATATCAAAATTCAAGAAAAATAGTTTATATATATCTATTACATCGGCTCCCTTGTTTTCTTTTCCAACATCAACATAGCTCCTTTCCACTTTTTACTAATAACACAGCCCTATATCCTCCATTTTTAGACAAGAATTTCGGCCCTTCTCCTCTTTTTTACAGCCCAAAACAACCCCGTAATCCACTACTGAATCAACCCCCTAACCATCATCTCAACCACCACATAACAACCCCAAATCACAACCATACTCCCACTTTAAATCATCCAGAAAAGGCGATTTGCTTTCAAATACCTTTGCAGGTATTGTTAATGACACTTGAGATACATGCACTCCCAATCATTACACACAACCCCTACGTCGGAGTGCAAGTCATGCACGGGCAAGTGCATGTCACGTGCCACCGCTGCCTAGCTTAAGGGTGATAATTTTCAGTTCAGTTTAGTTTTTATAAAAAAATAACCAAATTGAATTTAAAAAAAACCCAAACCAGATCGAAACTAGTTCAAATCAACCGGTTTCGGTTTTGGTTCAGTTATTTTAGAACAAAAACTAGTTTTTTCCGGTTTGACTCAGTTTTGTTTGGCTTGGTTTTTTTTTCAGTTTGACTTGGTTTTTTTCCGGTTTTTTTTTGTTTGGGTTCGGTTTGGTTTTACGCCTATAAAACCGAAACCGAACCAAACCAGTCAGTTTTTTTTTAAATTCTAATTGGTTTAATCGGTTTTTTTCACGGTTTGGTTTTTTCAGTTTTTTTTTCTGATTTTCTCGGTTTAATCAATTTTTTAGTTGTTTTACTCACCCCTATCCTAGCTTAGTTCTAGTAATGTCTTGCTACCCTCAACATGACATATTTCAAAGGTCATTTTTGAACCTTAAATGTATTTTATTGTTTATTTTAAATATTTTTTTTATATGTCATTGAATTTAATATATATGTGATGAAATATCTAAAGTTTTGGGGTAAACATCAATTTATAGAAACCTGAAATGTCATGAATTTATTTTTCAAAGTGAAACAAGATTAAAATTAATATCTCGCGATGAGGTTAGCAGAATGAGTTGTAACAATTTTACTCGAGCATAATTATTTGGTCGTGATGTAAATTCTTATGCGTGTTGAATATGTATACATATTTATTTGGCCTTGAGTGATTTGATTTGGTTTCATATTAATTGTTTTTTATCCAAAAATTAACCTAGGATAAATGAGCCATAACTAGGTGTTATCCTTGTATCTCGTTAAATGGATAATAAAACCACTTAATAGGTGAATTTATTTTCATTATGTGCAAAATGTTTTCAAGCTACCACATTTTCCTTGCAATTTCGGTAGTATTAATTGTTTTTATTATCTAAAAATCAACATAAAATAAATAAATTGTCATTGAGTGTTATTCTTAGATCTCATTGAATGTATAATAGAATCGCTTGATATGTGACTTTATTTTGATTATGTGCAAAATATATTCAAGTTATTATATTTTTTTCTTGCAATTTGGTTGTGTATTAACTATTTTTATAATTTAAAATAAACCTAGGATAAATGAACTATCACTGGGTGTTATCTTATGATCTTGTCTAATAGATAATAGAATCGTTTAATACACCATTTTCTCTTTTTAGTATATAGCAAAATATTTTCATGCTATAATATTTTTCCTAGCAATTTATGTTGTGTATTAATTATTTTTATTATTCATAAAACCAACACGAGATAAATAAACCATCACTAGGAATTATCCTTAAGCGGATAATAAAATTACTTAATTTTATTTTCTATAAATTATGCTTTTCATTGCAATTTGGTTGTGTATCAATTATTTTTATTATCCAAAAATCAACTTAGGATAAATGATTTGCTGTTGGTTATTATTCTTTCATCTTGTTGAATAGATAAAAGAATCACTTAATACGTGACTTTATTTTCATTATGTACAAAATACTTTCAAGCTATAATATCTTCTCTTGCAATTTATGTTGTGTATTAACCTTTTTTAATTTTTATAAAATCAGTTAGGATAAATAAAATGTCACTGGGTATTATCCTTGAATGTTGACGAGACTTTATCATGTTTTTAATATATAATGTTTTCCCTTGCAATTTTGGTACATATAAATTGTTTATATTTATTAATCAATACATGATAAATGAATTGTTGTTTCGCATTGTACTAAGATGTTCCTTAATAGGTAATAAAAGTTATTAATATGCAACTCTTTATTTTTCAAGCATCAACAACTCCTTTCTTTTCTTTTGTGAAAATAGACTTGTAAATTTGAGGGTACCTTAAAAATACCCTTTCAAGCTACTATTTTGACTATCTAATCAATTGCCTTTAAGAAACAATGTCATTTATGGTTACAATATCTTTTCAAATTATAAATGTAAATATTTGTAAAACTTTAACATGTTTTTTAATTAATTATATGTAAATATTCATATGTTGATTTGGATTTTCTATGTTCATGTTGATGTGTGTTAATTTATTTTGTGTGTTTCTAGTTTGATATTTTGATGTGGTGAATGAATTTGAACTGGATTGATGTGGTCTCATTTAGGCCCATTTAGAGTGAAGCCTTCAGGCCTATTTCAATCATATAATCTAGAAAAGGACCTTAGCCATCAACTGACACCATCCTCTGGGGTTCAACGCTCATATTCTAAAAGTGAGGATTGAGCTCGCTCTATTATGGGTCCAAATCCCAAATCATCACTATAGGTT
>Ga0325402_1006216_pt1 | contig 11275 bp, 7 predicted proteins | sample PopdelMetagenome_22_FD_207212 | JGI IMG/M metagenome (GOLD analysis project Ga0325402, IMG submission 207212) | Populus deltoides microbial communities from Bellville, Georgia, United States - Xylem-PdKOR-R3 | ecosystem: Host-associated > Plants > Phyllosphere > Stem > Wood/Secondary xylem...
CCCATCACCACCTATTGGCCATTTGATATCTATGGTGGAGCTAGGGAAACTCTTATTGACCCAAAAACCTTCCCTTTCTATTCACATACTCATCACTTCTGTGCCCTATGATTCTGGCTCCACTGCCGCTTACATTGCCAACGTTGCTGCCACCATTCCCTCGATCAAATTCCACCATCTTCCTACTGTAACCCTCCCTTCTACAAAAACCACCCATCATGAAGAACTCACTTTTGAGGTCCTTCGCCTCAGCAATCCTCAAGTTCGAGAAGAACTATTGTCCATTTCCAAAAACTACACCATTCATGGACTTGTTGTGGACGTCTTTTGCTGTGCTGCTCTCTCTGTTTCCAAGGAACTCAATATCCCTGGCTACCACTTCTCCTCTTCTGGTGCTGGTGTTCTCGCTCTTTTCCTTTATTTCCCAACCATTCATAACACCACCACAAAAAGTCTTAAAGATCTGAAGTCCCTTCTTCATATTCCCGGTGTTCCACCAATTCCATCGTCTGATATGCCAATACCGGTACTTAATCGCGACGATAAGTCCTATGAGAACTTTTTAGATTCCTCAAGAACCTTTCCCGAATCAGCAGGTATTGTTGTAAACACTTTTGCATCACTTGAAGCCAGAGCTGTGAAAACATTATCAGAGGGATTATGTGTACCCAATAACCGCACACCGCCAATTTACTGTATCGGACCATTGATAGCTACTGAAGGTCCTAAAGATGATGCAGGCACTCGCAATGGTACTACGCTGGAGTGTCTAACATGGCTGGACTCGCAACCAGTTGGAAGTGTTGTTTTTCTATGTTTTGGTAGTTTGGGGCTGTTCTCCAAGGAACAGTTAAGAGAAATAGCTTTCGGGTTGGAGAGAAGTGGTCACAGGTTCTTGTGGGTGGTTCGGAATCCACCTTCTGATAAGAAAAGCGTGGCACTCTCGGCACGTCCAAACATTGATTTAGACTCATTGCTCCCTGAAGGTTTCTTGGATCGAACCAGGGAGAGGGGACTCGTGCTGAAGTCGTGGGCTCCGCAAGTAGCAGTGCTGAACCATCCATCGGTAGGCGGGTTCGTAAGTCATTGTGGATGGAACTCGGTGCTGGAAGCAGTTTGCGCAGGTGTGCCATTGGTGGCTTGGCCACTATACGCAGAGCAGAGGATCAATAGGATCTTCTTGGTGGAGGAAATGAAACTTGCATTGCCGATGAATGAATCTGACAACGGATTTGTGAGTTCGGCCGAGGTGGAGGAGCGAGTTCTAGGGTTGATGGAGTCGGAGGAAGGTAAGTTGATTAGGGAGCGAGCCATAGCCATGAAAATTGCAGCACAGGCCGCATTGAAGGAGGGTGGTTCTTCTCGGATGGCTTTGTCTAAACTTGTTGAGTCATGGAAAGACAAAGGATTTTATTATTCCACATGTTTAGAGGCTGGAATCCACTAAGAAACACGATGCACCATGTAAGGAAATAACCACAACTCCCGCTCATGCGCGGTAGGTGTGAACATGGTACTGTTTATCCTGTGAAACTATGTGCTTCCTCATCTCAAGCTCATGCCATCACCTTTGCTGGCACTCGTGCCTCCTTTGATCGTTGGCGTCATAGGCTGGGTCAACCCAGTTCCAAACTTTTGTCTTCTTTTTTTCATTGTTATAACTTATTGTCCTGCGTTTCGTGTCAGTACAGTTTTTATTGTCATGCGTTTCATGTCATTGTAATAAGTCGCACAAATTGTCTTTTAATGTCACTTTCTTATGAGTCATGCTTCTCTTGAATATTTGTATCTGATGTTTGGGGACAATCCTCGCGGTTCCCTCTATTGATGGCTACCGTTATTAATTATATACTTTTTATTTACCATTTCATCAAGTAATGCTGGTTCTTTCCTATTCCTATGCATAATAAGTCGGATGTATCTTCTATTTTTGTTCACTTTACCATTATGGTTGAAAATCAATTCTCTGAAAAAATTAAAAAATTTTATTCCGATAATGATGGTAAATTTATCAAACTTAGACCTATTGTTGTTACTCGTGGTATTAGCCATTTTATCATTGCACCATGACAAGATCAAAAGATTAATGTATTATTCCAAGTGCAGGAGTATCGACGTAATAAATAACCCGGCAAGATCGGGGTCGAACCATAGGGAGGTGAACTATATAAATTACAAATAATATATATATTTAATAAAACAAAGAGTTTATGAGAATTTTATGGGATATTGATGTAAGAATTAAACATGGATAAAACAATTGTCAAGGTTAGAGGATCCACTAATGGTATTTCAAATAAGTATAGTATAAACTCTTTTTATTACTCAACCGGAAAGCACACACAAAAGAGGTTCCAACCGGATTCTAAATTGTTAACATGATTACATTAGTTATCTTATTCGAATAATATTAATACTTGTAAATGTTATTAGGTATTCATGATGTTAATTTATGTTAACAACAAATCAAGTTCCTTTTATAGCACAGGTGTCGATTATACCATACAGTTGGGCTATAAAAGTGCCAAATATTTTTTGTACCAAGGGTTATACAACATAAATCTAGATTAACCATTTAACAAGCAAAGTATTAAGAGTGAATAAAATAACAAATACAAAACATGTTAGTATTAAATATTAAAGTCCATGTTGAGTTTATATTATACTTATTCTTACACCATTAGTGTACCCTTTTCACCTTGACATGATAAACTTAGCTAAACATAATGAAGAATAGGAACATAACTAAACAAGAGGAGAACATGATTATATAAGTATAGCAAAGAAAATAAAAGGCATAAACAAGAGATTAATGAAAGCAAAACTTAAGCATTACAAAAATATAAAGAAAGAGAGCAAGAATATGATCTTGATCTGAAAACCAAGATGTTTAAATGCATGGCAAATGCCTCATTTTATAGGCTAAAATTCAGAACTATTGATTTGATGACTAATTGTTAAGTGAGTGGCCACATCTTGACTTGGTGACAATCCTTATCTTCTTGTCTAAACAAGACATCATTGTTAACATTAGAATTTGAATAGATAGTCTTCATGAATGTTTTGGGCAATTGTCTTAACTTTCCAACAAAATAAGAATTGGTGCATTTGGACTTCTAGAACTCGAGATATGGGCTGAACACTGAACAGTGTATGGGCTGCAGGACAGATTCTGACTTCTCTGTTGTTGCTACCATTTGAACTCGAAAATGGCATTTTTAAAACTTGGACTCTTCATGAAAGTTTTAGGCCTATGTCTTAGCTTTCCATAAATATAAACCAAACCTAAATCCAGGTTCTATAGCTCTATTTGTGATCCAATAACCGAATGATGTTCCGGTTTGAACTGAATCAACATCTCTTTTCTAAGCTTAGCCCTCTCTTTGTCTTCTTAATTTCAGTAGTTAAACTCATCAATCAATCCTTTAATTTATGTGATAGGCCTGCATTTAAGATGAATATTTACCATAAATTAAATGTATCTTATATTATTAGGCATGTTATTATAAAGAATGCTCTAGTTAAGGAGTTATTGATACTTCAAGTGCAAAATGATGATATAAAACCTTGATAAAAATGCACTTTTAAGTATTAATCACACCACATACTACCCAGCAAAATGCCTCCATTAAACATCGCAATTGATATATTGTCAAAACAGTGATGACCCTTTTACATCATGCTTAAGCTCTTTCCACTTATTGGTCATATGTCTTGGCCATGATAATTTATCTTATTAATCGTCTCCCCATTGTCTTACACTCACATCAAAGTCCCTTTAAAGTATTATTTGGATGAGTTCCTAACTATCATCATACGTTGCACATATTTGGTTGTCAATGCTACCCTTGGCTTGTTCCGTATCGTGCAAATAAATTTCAATCTAAATCCCAACCTTGTGTCTTTCTAGGGTACTCCCTAACTCAACATGCCTTCAATGTTTGAACCTTTACACAGGTAAAATTTATCTCTCTCATCATGTCACTTTTGATTAAAATATTTTTCCCTTCATAAAGGCAACGCCTTCTACTCCTCAGTCTACTGCTACATCGTGTCCTGCTCCTTCCTCTCATTCTCTTGTTCCTTCAATTTGCATGGTTCCATTGGATAATCTTACCATCACATCTTCAGTGCCTAATGCTACGACAACCGTGACTCTGTCCCCTACACCAGGTATTGCTTCCTCTTCTCCTACTAATTCATCCTACTATGCGTCTCCTTTGCCTATAGCACTCGCACTGCCTAGCCGCACTCATCCTATGGTTATTTGGGCTTAAAATAATATTTTTTATCCTAAACAGCTCTCGGTTACCACCAAACACCCTCTTGCCCCACCATTGGAACCAACCTATGTCTCTCAGGCTCTCAAGGACCCTAGGTGGCGTAAGGCCATGAAAGATGAATTTACTATCGTAGTCTCACATGGCACTTGGAATCTAGTCCCTCGACCCTCTGCTTCCAATTTAATTGGCTGTAAATGGGTTTTTCGGATTAAACATCATCCAGACAGTACAATAGATCGATTTAAGGCATGCTTTGTAGCTAAAGGGTTCAATCAGCGCCCGGGTGTTGATTATACTGAGACCTTCAGTCCAGTCATCAAACCAACCACTATTCATCTCATCTTCTCACTAGCTTTATCAAATAACTGGGCTCTTAAGCAACATAATGTTAATAATGTATTTCTTCATGGCCAGTTAACTAAACAAGTGTTTATGCATCAACCTGCTGGCTTTATTGATCAATCCCATCCTCATCAAGTTTGTTCTCTTTAGAAGTCTATTTATGGTCTCAAGCAGGTGCCTAGAGCTTGGTATAATGCATTATGCTCAGGCCTTCTTGCATTGGGTTTCATTAATTCGAAGTCTGACCACTCCTTATTTATTTTCGATCGAGATGGCATTCTACTTTATGTGTTGGTGTACATTAATGATTTAATTCTCTCAAGCAATAATAGTACATTTTTGCAGCATGTTGTCACATCTTTAGGTGAAATATTTTCTCTAAAAGAACTCAGTGATCTGCATTATTTTCTGGGGTAGAGGTTATTCCAGTTCAGCAAGGTTTGTTTCTTTCTCAAAACTGTTATATTCATGATCTCCTTACCAGGTTGAACATGGCTGGTGTTAAGGCAGTTCAAAGTTCAAACACCTATGTCTGATTCTGCTAATGTAACACCCTGTAATTTAATACATTTGTAAAAGAACTTTGAGCCTTAACTTCTTAAAAAAATAGGTATTTCTTTTTCTTCCGCCTAACTTATTGGTGACTTGCCGAAATTTCCGCTGAAATTTCAGTAGAGTTTCCCTTATACCTCGAGGTCCCAAGTTATCGATAATCATCCTATACAATTATACTCATTTCTCAATCATATCATAATCATGTAGAACCTCAACAACACATCATTCATGGTACATGCATAACATTTTGCATGTTCATTTCTTTCCCATTAACGCATATAATTCATTATAATTGGAAGTAAACAAACATTGAGATTACAAATTCAGGGACTTCATTAATGATCGTTCCTCAAACTTGATTAGTTGGTCCCGAATGCAGAGGCTAATGATGTTAGTAAGGTTTACTAACATCGGCATGATCATCCCTAAAAATAAGAGATATTGAACTTGATTAACTATTCGGGTGAGAATAGTTAATGATATCGACCGCTGCTGTTGATATCGGTAATCACACAAAACTTGATTAGTCAGTCCCGAATGCAGAGGCTAATGATGTTAGTAAGGTTTGATAACATCGGCGTAATCATCCTTGAAAATAAGGGATATTGAACTTGATTAACTATTCGGGTGAGGATAGTTAATGATATCAACCGCTATTGTCGATATCAGCAGTCACACGAAACTTGATTAGCCAGTCTTGAATGCGGAGGCTAATGATGTTAGTAAGGTTTACTAACATCGACATAATCATCCCTGAAAATAAGGGATATTAAACTTGATTAACTATTCTCTCTCGAATAGTTAATGATATCGACCGGTGTTGTCGATATCGACAATCACACGAAACTTGTTTAGCTATTCCTGAAGTGAAAGCTAATGGTGTCAAGAATCTTGACATCAACATTTCCGGAAATATTCCAAGTTATTATGGAAAGAAAAATCTGATTGGCTATTTCATGTTAGAAATAGTCATGACATCAATCAGTGACATTGATTTTGACATTTACAATGAACTTGATTAGTCGGTTCTGATATGAACAACTAATGACACTAATGAAAATTCATTAGTGTCGGTATTCCCTTCCAAGTTTTGAGGGAGATGTATTATAATGGTATTTCTCATAGGAAAAAATTAAAAGTGTTAATGAAATAGGGATAGACATCTTGATTGGATTATTCATTTGGCTTTGAAGAGGCGGATATTGATTAGAAATTGTGGAATAAGATGGGCAGAGGAACTAGTTACTCGGTAATGAGCTAGTGGCATCAATGTTGTTTTCTAATTACTGGAATATGCAACTTGAGTTAAACTTACTTGTGTGGTGTTAATATTGTTGGAATGACTGACTTGTCAGATTATAAATGGAATGTTGGATAACTCCTTACTGTTAAAAAAAAATGATAAATTATGTTTATGTTATGGATTATTGAAGAAATAAATAAAAAATAAATAAATTGATAAAGATATAATTCTTGTGAAGGATGTAGGCAAATATCGTATCACTTGGGATGTGAGAATAGAAGTTCATTAACCATGGTAGGTGTTATACACGTGACGAATGCAATATATATATATATATATATATATATATATATATATATATATATATATATATTGAATTAATTGATGAATTGTAATTGATACAATTTGAGAATTGTGTACTGTACATAAGAAGGATGTCAAAGAAATTATGACTAATAATGTAAATATGTTGTATTGAGGTTGTGTTATTGCTGGCATGATAAGAATTTAGTGGTAATTATAATAGTGTAATAAAATGCCAATAATAATGATAGATAATGAAATATGGCCTTAATTATGGTGGCCAAATGAGATTAGGTTGATGAATTAAATAGATTGATGTATGTATGGTATTCATATTATTTGAAGATAAATCAGATATCAATATTGTGAAAATGATGGTAGGTTCCATGATAATGGGAGATTTTACTGAAAGTCTAAAGAAACATTGGAATGTGCCAAAATGGGCACAAGAAATATGTAAGTTGAATATATTTATAAACCAAAATTAGACCTAAAACATGACAAGTTTGATGATTTATATGGAAAAGCCATAATGGGTATAATAGTTATTGGGATTGAAATTGATATAAAGAGATAGAGAGTAAGAGAGAGAGAAATCACATGGTAGATACTATAACGAATTAAATGCGCTCGTGAGGTGAAACAAGACACAAAATGAAAATGTTGAATGATTCCAGAAATGATGAATAGAGACGTAATAATGGAAGGTTAAATGAGAATTTCAAGGAACTATGATTGCATATCGTTGAATATATGTTTAATTACATATGCATGTATTATTTGATTTTTCTTTTATGCTATATTTGATTTTTACTATATTTATTATATACATTATAAAATTGCAGGTCGTTCAGATTCATGCCAGGAGTAGTGTTTTAGGTCCTGTAGTCTCCTTTTGTGTGATTAAATAAGAAAATGAACATTAATGTATTTTGTCTTTAAGGAACTAAATGACTTAATATGTAATAGTACTCCTTTTACATTAAGTGTCGGGACATAAAAATATACTATTTTGTATTTGTAATCTTAATGTTTGTTTACTTCCAATTATTATGAATTATGTGTGTTGATGGGAAAGAAATGAACATACAAAATGTTATGCTGTTGAGGTTCTACATGATTATGATATGATTGAGAAATGAGTATAAGTGTACAGGATGATAGTCGATAACTTGGGACCTCCAGGTATAAGGGAAAGTTTGTTGAAATTGCGGCAAAAAATTCAGCAAGTCTCTGATAAGTTAGGCGGAAGAAAAAAAAATAATACCCATTTTTTTAAGTTAAGGCTCAAAGTTCTTTTACAAATGTATTAAATTACGAGGTGATACAATTGGTACTAGAGCTACTTGATAAGATTCAGTTGACTATGATATGAGAAATGATGAAAGTTACAATATTATCTAGTATTAGATATGTGTCAAAACAAGAACGATTGATGAACAAGATAAATAAGGTTTCTGGAAATACATGAAGAACATAACAAGTTGACATATTTGAGTATGAATGCTACAACCATAGTTTGAGTATTACATGTGAATGGAAGGAAGTTAATGTTTCTATAGGATGGAGAACTATTTGAAATACACTGCTTCTTTAAATTATTTTCAGTGTATTTGTTTTCTTGTGCATCCCATGAATTTACCAAAATGCCTTTATTAATGCTCTTTGTGTCATCTTTTTCAATTTACCCGATTTTCAGTACTCTCGTAAAGTATTTTCAAACTCCGATTAAGATGAAATTTTAACCTAAGATAAACAACTAAGTTTGGAGATTCCTTAAAAAATTGCAGCTCAATCCACCGGTCGGATTAAGATATATTATTGATACTGTAAAACTAGACAATCAATGTCTTTTATGCTAAAATCTGAATTTCAAGTATTACTTTATTTACTTAGATTCTCATGACATTTCCCCTTAATTTATACTCAATAAATTCAATACTACCATATTTATCACTAATTTGTCAATAATTGTTTTGATTGGGGTTTACATATCTTTTCTTTTTTCTTATTCTTTTATCCATTAAAACTCGTCATTAGCTTCGCCAACGTTACAAGTTTTAAAATAAAAATCATGACTCATTTTTTACTTCAAAAATACCTTTAAATTTGTTTATGGAGATCATTCTCTCTCTCACATGACATATTTATTATCATTTTTACTATTTATTCATTTCTTTCATACCGAATCTCCATTACTGATCGAGACCTCCTTAATTACTTTGATCCTATGTGTTTTATTATTATTATTATTATTATTATTATTATTATTTATTTTTATTTACAGGGGTTTACAGCTTATGCTTGATGATGATTCAGCTAGTTGTGATGCCACTAAATACAGACACAACATTGGATCTCTCCAATACCTCTCGCTCACTCGTCCAGACCTGGGTTTTGTAGTCAATTGTCTTGCTCAGTTCATGCACAAACCAACAGTAATGCACTGGCAACATGTTAAATGGCCCTTGCGCTATGTCAAACAAACCATTCATTTCGATTTCTTGCTGCCTCTCGCAAATCAAACCCAGTGCTTCGGGAGTTCTCAGATGTTGACTGGGGTGGTGATCTTTATGATCACAAGTCCATCATGGCTTATATAATTTTTATTGGTAATAACCCTATCAGCTGGCGTACTAGAAAGCAAAAGGTTGTGGCTCATTCCTGTACGGATGCCGAGTATAAGGCACTGGCTACTGCTACTTTAGATATTGTGTGAATAAAGTCTCTTTTTGATGTACATGGTGTCACATTACGTGAACCACCGCTCCACTTCGTGATAACGTTGATGCCACTCAGCTTAGTCTCAATCCTGTTATGCATTCCAAGATGAAACATATCGTTATTGATCTCCACTTTGTCTGTGACTTTGTTAATTGTGGCAAACTGCGTGTTATTGATACAAATTCAATCAATCACAAAACTTTGAAAGAAATTCAATCCATGTTCAGGGAATGGTATTGTTGTATTATTTGGGGTATCTGTTTCAAATTTAGTCCCTATAAATGACTTATGTTTACTTTGGTGCTTGTATATAAATCGCGTACTCCCCCACAGTTTCTTGGGAAGAGACATGAAGAAATCAAAAGAAAGAAAGTAACTATATAACTATTTGTTTTTGTATTTTAAAAGCATTTTTGAAAAATTAATTTTATTTTTTTTTTCTTTACTTTAAATTAATCTTTTTTTATATTTTCATATAATTTTGATGTGCCAAGGTTAAAAATGATTTAAAAAAAATAAAAAAACACTTTAAAAAACAACCACTACCACACTCTCAAATACCTCTTATATCATTTTGTTGATTAGAATTGTTGGATGGCCATGCCAAATACCTTCTTAATTTGCTGCAAAATGGAGATACATGACTGGATTTAAAAAACAAATTAGAAACTTAGATTTGATTTTTAATGATCATAAGGTGATTTACAATAAATTTTTTGCTTGGAATTAAATTCGTTTTTCTCCTCAAATCTTAGTTTTTAAAGACCCGGGGGTGCGCAATGGCATAGGCTTGCCATGGCCAGCCATGCGTCATTTGAATGCTAGCCTGGCTTCTTTTTTCTTTTTACTTTTTTAATTATTTTCATAAATATATCAATTTTTTATGTATTCTTTTTATAAAATTATAAATTCATTTAAGACTTAATTTTCTCCCCTTTTAGAGATTCGCATCATTGAATTATATTGGGTTTTTATTCCAACATTTGAATATAATAGTGGACATTAAAAAACTAGGATCTAGAAAGTATATAAAAAGAGTTTATTATTTTTTTATGTCTCAACTGAGTTTAATAAAAATAAAAAATTCATTTCAAAATACATACAAGATATTATATATTTTGATAAATACTTTTTGAAATAAGTGTAAATATTAAGGTTTTAAAATTAACCGCTCTAAGAACATAATTTAATTATATATCATTATTATGTGCATAATTTATAAAATAATTTTTAATCATTGTTTATATATTATTAAAAACGATCCAACCCAATAAATTTAAGGTGTGTGACGTGATTCATATATCGATTTCAATATATATATGGAAATATTCTGAGAACCTTTCTCATAATGGTAAAAAAAAAAAAATTCAAAATTACATGACAAATCATATAATAAATTTACTTTACTGGTTGTCTCAGATTTCAAAAAATCTCTTATTTATTGTAAAAAGAGTCTCTAATATAAGAATTATTGGCAAGAAACATGGCAAGAGGCGTAACTTAGCTGAGCAGCCAGCGTACCATTTAGCTCAATTGATATTTATGTTTTTTTTTCTGTGTCCATTCTTCTTTCTTATTTTTTTTTTAAGAATACTTTATTTATACCCTAGTAAAAAAAGATTAGGAAATCCGACAACAACAAATTAATCACATGAAAATGATTACTTTGTAAGATTGCCACGATCATCGATAATTTTTGTCAAGATACAATATTTATGGAATCATATATAGGTTTTTAATCCTTTTTGTTTTTTGTATTTTTAAAAAAATTATTTTTATTTTTTTAGAATTAATTTTTTTTATGTTTTTAGATCATTTTAATGTA
>Ga0325402_1006219_pt1 | contig 11272 bp, 9 predicted proteins | sample PopdelMetagenome_22_FD_207212 | JGI IMG/M metagenome (GOLD analysis project Ga0325402, IMG submission 207212) | Populus deltoides microbial communities from Bellville, Georgia, United States - Xylem-PdKOR-R3 | ecosystem: Host-associated > Plants > Phyllosphere > Stem > Wood/Secondary xylem...
TTAATAGCAATGCAAGTTTCTTTCTCTGGACATCAACACGTCCACACTATTCTGAAATCCACCTAGCTAGCTGGTTACAAGAGTAGCTAAGTTGTCCCTTAACTAACAATATTCAATTTGGTTTGTGCTATATTATTAGCTAGCTTGCTACAGCTGTAAAGAATTAATGAGCTTGATAATTGTATATTATCACTCGCATTGTCGACACGTATTTGAGGGGAGAAAATTCTTAGAAAGAAAACCATGGAAAATTAAGGATTTTGAGGGGATAGTGAGGGCAATTGTTCCCACTACATCTTAAGTAGGGGTGTTCAAAAAAACCGACCAACCGATTAAACCAAAAAAACCGAGAAAAAATTAACCGAAAAAACTGAACTGATAAAAAAAACCGAATAAACCGATTAAAAAATAAAAAAAACCACCCGGTCCGTTTCGGTTCTAGTTTAAAACAGCTTAAACCGATTGAATTGGATCAAACCGAACCAGTTTAAAAAAAGGTATAAAAACAACCATTCCTAACCCTAAATCACTTTTCTCCTTTCCAGCCGCCACCCCCCCTTTTCCCTTCCTATTCCTAGCCTTCCCCTTCCCCAATCCCCCTTCACCCTTCTCAGCCGCCCCACCCTCTTCCCCTTTCCCTTCCCTTTCCCCTTTCCCAGCCTTCCCCTTCCCCTTCCCCTTTCCCCAAAAGCAAGTGAACAATGGTTATCCAAGCTCTCCCTGTAGATCGTAAGACATCCCTTTTGGCTAATTTATCTTGTTTCTCCTTGTATCTTGTTTTCAGGGAACATGGGTTTCCATGGGGGTATATTTTGATGGATCTTATGGGATTCAACCTGGCCTTGTATACTATTCCCCGGTTACCTGCAAGAAGGGCAAATGGTCCATTGTGCAGGGTAATCTCTACTTCCTTTTACTTTCTCCTATTTGTTTCATGCTTTGTATGGATCTATTCTGTCAACATTTTCTGCGAAATGATCTAAACTTTAACTTACAAATAGTAAATTTAATTTTTAGAGAGGACCAATTAAAATCATCCCATTCATATCTCATTACAGACTGAGTCCTTTGGTCATGACAATGTCAGGACTCAAGATTGACGAGTTCTCGAGGGCGAAGATGGATGCAACAGCAAAAGAGCTTGTGGAGGAGAAATCGTTGGCCTATTCAGGGCTTCTAGGAGTTATTTTCTTCTAGGAGTTATTTTATTATGTCAAAATTGTATAGTTTGATTATTAATATACAAATATTTCGTAACATCATCTAAAAGGGGAAGGGGAAGAGAGTGAATAATGGTAATCACTATAACCATAGAACAGTCTGGTGTTTTAGGTTTTTTTGTTAAAAAACCGACCTGAATCGAACAAAACTGGTTCAGTTTGAACCGGTTCTTGATTCGGTCCGGGTTGTATTAATAAAGAATATTATTTTCCGGTTTGGTTGTATTTTTGGGTTAAAACCGGACCGTGAACACCCCTAATCTTAAGCTTATTATCAAGAGAGAAAAGTGAGGAAAATCAAGGGAGGAGGCTACACTATTCACGGCAGCAAGGAGGAATTATGTGGAGTGTCGTAACCCAATTCTGGGTTATTCCCCAAAATTCACTTTTTTTCAAAATAAAAATAAAATAATAAAATAAAGGCAGACAACGTGGAGAAAGCAGGCTGGGGAATCAAGCTGTAATTTTCTGGAGGAAATTCAATGCCTAATTGTATCCTATTATGCCCAAGAATGGAGAAAAAATGCAAATTCAAGTTCAAATTAAATTATTATTGAACGAATTTGCATAAAAATTAAGTCCAATGACATAATTAAATTTTTAATAGGCCAATTTGATTTAATCATGGGCCAAATTAAATTTTAATTATGTTTAAGAATTAATTTGGGTCCAATTAAAGGATTTAATTAAGTGCAATGACTTAATTATACTTTAAATGGGTCAAATTAATTTTATTTGGGGCTTAATTGATGAAAAATTAAGTTTGAGAGCTTAATTTGGGCTTAATTGAGAAGATTGGAATTTTAAGCGACCAAATTTAATTTTTACCAAGTTAATTGATTGAAATTAGGGGTCAAATTGCAAGAAAATTAAAGTTTTGGAGTCAATTAGGGGTTAAATTGAAGAAATTGGCAGCGAATGACCATTCTGCAATAGGCAGCCAACTATGGGGGTTCAATTGACAAAATCAGGGGCAAAATCATAAGAAAATTGAAGTTTTAGGGTCAATTATAGGTGCAATTAAATCAAATTTAAAGAGGGAGGACTGAAATGAACTTTGGCCAAAATCAGAACTTTGGTACTGTTCATTTTCTTCTTTAAATCTTTGAAATAACTACTCAGGTTACCTACTTTGCAGGTGCATTTAATGCACCTAACATCCACCAAATTTAACCAAATTTGCACGAAAATGATCCTCTACAGTTCCTCTACATAGCCATGTGAATAGTTTAGTCTGAATGACAACTCATTGACGCCGGCGCCGGCCTAAACATGCCAACTCAGGCAGCTTTTTCTGCAGATTTAATAGTGCACCATGTCTACTTTGAGCCAACAGTTGGGATCCTTCCCAACAGAATCAAGGGCTGAAATTTTACCTCGATGCAGACGAGATTACCCTCTTCCACCGCCTATAAATAGAGGTTGATTTTATGGCCTGAGGGAGGAGAAAATCGGGTCCAAAGTAAGCCAAAAAACCAGCCTTCCTCCCTATCCCCGCTGCAAATTTTCTTCTTTTGTTTCTTCTTCTTTCTTCCTCCGCCACAGGAAACCAGCACCGTCACCATTTCTTCCTCCAGCTCCGCCTTGAGCAACCACCACCACCAAGCTTTTCCAAGACCACCGGCCAGCCACCACTGCGTCTATTATAAGCCACCGTGAACGTCTTTCTCTTTCCTTCTTCCTTTTCTCTCCACCGTGTCTTCAGCCCCCGAAGACCCCACAAACACCTTTCTCCTCCACCAACAGACAGCGGTGCAGCCTCCCTGCGAACCCAAATCCACACCAATGAAAGAATAGCCACTGCGACCGCCGGTCCCTCTCCCCCTGCAGATTTTCTTCTCCTTCTTTCATCCTGCTCTGCCACCAGCCACCAGCTCCACCTTTGCAACCACTGGCAGCACACCGTCATCCTCGGCCAGACCACCGCCGGCCAAGTTGTCTGCCCTCTCTCCCCTTCCCCTTCCCCTTCTTCTTCTTCTTCGCCATCTCTATTCACTGAGTGAACAGTGGACGTGAATTATAATTCATGTCCTATTGTTCATGCATGAATAGTAGCGTGAATTATAATTCACGTCTACTGTTCATGCAGTGGACTACATCTATTTAAAAAACAAATTTCAAAAAAATTCAAAAAAAAATCATTTAAAAAAATTATGGTTTTCTCAAATATTTTTCTACCAATTTTTCATTATATCGGGTTGTATATTTACACTGTAAATTACAACTCCGGTATTAAAATACCCGGTTTTCTCTTAAATATTTTAAAAAAATTCAAAACATTTTCAAAAAAAAGAAAAAAAATATTTTGTTGCATACGGGCAAATCCTAAAAATTTTCCAAGCATATTTTTCATAAAAAAAAACAAAAATTGCATCTTTTTCATGTTTTAAAAAAAATGGATATCTTAACTAGTTTATGATTATCCATTAGGATTTAGCCAACGTGTCAAAAATCTTTTTCCAATCTTTTTTTTAGGATCCAGATGTAGACTTCAATATTTGTGAGGTGTAAAATTACACGATAAAGTACACCCTTAAGTATTAAAGATACAAGGTGTAAAAATACGATGCTAAAATTCAGACTTTAGAATGGTTAGGATTTAACCCAATAAGGTGGAGACTTTCTTATGAACAAAGATCTGCTTTGAGCCTTATTAAATACCAACGAATAGAAACCCAACTTAGAAAAAAACAATCAAACAACAATGCAGCTTACCTTAGGTAGAGTACACTAGGGGTGATGCGTTTTTCCCTTGCACAACTAGTCCCTTATCCAGACTCTCGCAGACCATAGGTTCCTAGTGACCATAATACTAGGTGGCGACTCTTAAACATTAATCATAATTTTATGATTAAATCCAAAAAACCTTGCCAACACACAACACCTCATACTAGGAGGCACGACAATAGCCTCCGTCGTTGCCAGACGACGTCGCGCCGGCGCTCGCACACCTCGCGACAGGATGGCGACTCCACTGTGGATAGCCTTGTCTAGTTGGACTAAGTTTTGATTGTTTGATTTTTTTTCCTTTTTGTTGGTATTTAATGTTAGCTCGCATTTTTATTACTTTATCATGCATTTTAATTTTGCGAATAAACCCAATTCTAGGTTAGGTGGGGAGTAGCGGTCTGCCTCATGACTTTAAGTCGGGGTTTAGATTCGTGAAACATCCAACTATGAGCTGAGTGTTTACTCGATAATGGCGATCACACTGTGCCCCAACCATTCCTTATAAACCCCTATACTGCCTTCACGTAAGGTGGTCACTAGGTAGTTCATAGACCCTTTTAAGACTAGGTAGAAAGTCTACCCATTATGTAATGACCTAGAACCTTTCTTTAGAGCATAAACTCCCTACATATTCATTATGTATGGTTTTTTTTCCATTCATACCAAATGTGCATACATTTGCATCCACACACATACATCCATCCATTGTAAATAACATACATACTTGCATCAGGTTGAAATATAGGTCCCTAAAGAGCCTACAACACTCTACTCCGAGCAAGAAGCATGGAAGGTGAAGAGCGTGCTCACCGTGACACCCATTTCCAAGAAGAGTTAGAGACTCTGAAAGCAAGCGTGGCTCGCCTCACTAGCTTACTCGAGAAAACGCTTAGAAATGCCTCTGGTGAAGGTCCTTCCAACTGGCCAGCTATTTTTTTTCAGCCTTTGGAAACAGATCAACCTGAAGAAACAATGAGTGAACATGGTCAAGAACCTCCATACAATCCAACTTTTGTGCACTCAATGCCACTGACACCAGCCCCTGCAATCATAAATCCATTTGCTAATGAGTCCCACAAGACCAAGTCATCCAATGACATTGATCAAGATAAGATGGCGGCGTTGGAAGCTCGGATTAGAGCCATTGAAGGGTTGGGCTTGTACGATCCAGTACGGGCAGCAGAAATGTGTCTGGTCCCAAATGTGGTTGTCCCGAAAAAATTTTGTGTTCCTGAAATCATCAAATACACTGGAACACAATGCCCTATAACTCATCTCAAATCATATTGCAATAAAATGGCAGAAGTAGTACATGATGAAAAACTACTGATGCACTTGTTCCAAGATAGCTTAAGTGGGGCGGCGTTAAGTTGGTACATGAGATTGGACAACGCCAAAATCCGCAAATGGAAAGACTTGGTGGAGGCATTTGTGAAGCAATATAAGTACAACATGGACATTACTCTTGATAGAACCAGTTTGTCCAATCTAGAGAAAAGGGACAAGGAAAGCATAAGAGAATATGCTCAAAAATGGAGAGATCTAGCCGCTCTGGTGCTTCCCCCACTTTTGGACAAAGAGATGGTCACTATGTTTGTTAACACGCTTAAAGACCCATACTACGAGCATGTGATGGGTAGTTCGGCCCAACAATTTACTAACGTTGTGGCAGTAGCTGAGCGCATAGAGCAAGGAGTAAAGAGTGGTAGAATCTCTGCATCTGTGGAAAAAAAGGGCTTCGAAGGTAAACGGAAAGAGGTTGACCATATTGAGGGTAGTTATAGGGGTAGGAAGAACCCATTCCAAAAATACCACACTCCATCCTTTTCACCCCAAATCGCCAACATCAATCTCAACTCTTCTTTTCCTACCAGAAAATCTGAGCCTCAAACCAAACACCAAAGAATCCAAGAACAGCTACCTCCATTACCACTACCCTTAAATAAGATGTACCAAAAGCTACTGAGCATCAGACATATAGCTCCAGAACCCTTGACACCTCTGTAACCACCTTATCCCAACTGGTACAAGCCCGATCTCACTTGCGAGTACCATGCTGGCGCTGCGGAACACAACATTCATACCTGTAGTGCCTTTAAAAAGAGGCTCGTGCATTTGATCAAATTTGGATGGATAACCTTCGAAGGAACTCCAAACGTGAGTTCGAACCCTTTACCCAATCATGCTTCAGGTACTGGATCGGTGAATGCATTGGAGGTGGAATGCTCTGAAAATCTCAAAGCACTTATGGCAAAAGTAGGGTGTGAAGAAGGTAGTGTGCATTCTACATGATAGAGGACAAAGTTCTGCCACAAGACAGGAGGATGGAGTCTGCCCCTAATAATCACCTCTATTTGATCATGTTTACAAAGTTTTTGTCATATTTTAACATGTTTTAGTCTTGTTGGCAATTCGGCTCATAATGTCACAAGACTCTCTATCAAATGAGCCTTTTCTTATTAATAAAATCATATGTTCATAATGTGCCTTCATTTTTGTTGTTTCATGCAAATAACATACTGAGCACACTTTGTACTCACAAAACCACTACACCAAGAATTCTTTGGTGTTTTTCCTTTTTTTTCTCTCTCCAAAAAAAAGAAGCATGACCCCATGTTTTCACAAGGATTTTTGGGAAATCAAAGTTTTAATACAAAAACAAAAATCAAATTGGTGTTTGTTCTAATAATTAAGTTCTAAAAATTCAAGTGATATCCTAACACTTAAAAAACCTAAAAGACAACCCGAACACCATGAGATAACTTTAAAGTCGAGTTTTGATTGCATGAATAATGAGAAACCATTTTGCATATTCGCATATGAGAAAGCAAAGGTTGCCGATTCTGAATGCATGCATTTGAAATGAAGAAAGGCCATCTTTGATCATCCTTTCACAAATTCTAAAAGAAATCCCTTGTAGTCCCCTTTTGAGCCTAATAACTTTTTCCTTGAAAACATAACTTTGGCTAGGATCACACCCTAGACTGGGGGGCAAGTGCAAAAAAATCTTTAATGACTAAATGTGCCCAAACAACCCTGGGGGCATGAAAAAGTCCTCAACAATAAAAGTGTCCAAACAACACTGGGGGGCATGAAAGAAAATCCTCAATGATTAAAAGTTTCCAAACAAAGCTGGGGGGCATGAAAGAGTTCCAAAAAGATTTGAGCGTACCTCAAAAATCACTAATTTAATAATGATCAAAACCAAAATAAGAAAAAGCTCAACATTGGAGGGCACCGTGGACCATTTTGCAAATCAATTCCATGGTCCAGAAATTCATAGACCAAAAAAGAGTTTGGGATATAAGCATTACTGATCATTAGTCTTAATGTCCCTTAAACACCTTTTGAGCCTATAAATATCATTTTTCTTCATAGCCAAGAGCCAAAGCCTACGTTACGTGCCCAATCAAGCCTTTTCTGATCAAAGGTAGGCAATCTGGATCGGTAGAATATGCTTTTCCATGTGAAACAAGTCATTATTCATGCAAGCAAAATGAATGCTTTGAAAACTGGTTGTTTGAAACCCTCAAATTGAAGCTTAAACCCTTTTGACCAATCAAACATCACTTCACTTCACCAAAACCAAAAAAAAAATTTTCAACACTCATGCAAACCTATCCATGAGAATCGCTTGAATTTTTCAGAACAAGTTTGTTTTGAACAAACATCAAAATGATTTTTCAGAATAGCTTTGAAATTCCAAAAATTCTTCATGAAAACAACTCCTTGTAAATAACCAAATCTTCTTCCACATAGCCTCATCCCCAAGGAAAACCCAAATTGAACACTTGAAGACATGATCAAATTGGGGGGTAATCTGACAAACACAAAAGGCTGACTTCATGATTCCCCTTCTAAGAAAATAGAAAATGTTGGGGGGAGCTGACAACCCATCAGATTAAAGTTTGTAAGAAAACAAGTATGTTGATCCCTCTCAAAGGTCAAGATCACAAGATATGACTTGAGTAAGCAAGAGCGGAAGAGCCATCAAAGCTTTCTATCAGAGAGTCAAACTTTTGAGAAAAAGGAAAACTCAATGAAGAAAAGGGGATCAATATTTCTCAGGTAAGTATACATGCATATTAATCATGATGCATTACTTTCATTATTGATAAATCGATGTCTCACCATTACCTCTTTTTGAGCGGGCTGTTGAGCCCTCATCATTCAGATAGTGTGCTTTCTAGTCCTATCTCCCTTTTGAATGCGCCTTTGAGTCATTATCTCCTGGGTATTGTGTTTTCTAACCATACCTCCTTTTGAGTGCGCCTTTGAGCCCTTGACCACTTTAGGTAATGCGTTTTCTAACCTTACCTCTTTTTTAGTGTGCTTTCGAGCCATTACCTCATAGGTAGTGTGTTTTCTAACCCTACCTCCTTTCGAGTGCGCCTTAGAGCCCTCGACCACCTTGGGTATTGTGTTTTCTAACCATACCTCCTTTTGAGTGTGCCTTTGAGCCTTCACCTTTTGGGTGGTGTGTTTTCTAACCCTGCCTCCTTTTGAGTGCGCCTTAGAGCCCTCGACCATCTTAGATAGTGCATTTCCTAACCTTACCTCTTTTTAGTGCGTCTTCGAGCCCTCACCTCATGGGTAGTGTGCTTTCTAATCATGCCTCTTTTCGAGTGCGCTTTAGAGCCCTCGACCACCTTAGATAGTGTGTTTTCTAACCCTGCCTCCTTTCGAGTGCGCCTTAGAGCCCTCGACCATCTTAGGTAATGCGTTTCCTAGCCTTACCTCTTTTTAGTGCGCCTTCGAGCCCTCGCCTCATGGGTAGTGTACTTTCTAACCATGCCTCCTTTCGAGCCCTCACCTCATGGGTAGTGTGCTTTCTAATCATGCCTCTTTTCGAGTGCGCTTTAGAGCCCTCAACCACCTTAGGTAGTGTGTTTTCTAACCCTGCCTCCTTTCGAGTGCGCCTTAGAGCCCTCGACCATCTTAGGTAGTGCGTTTCCTAACCCTACCTCTTTCCGAGTGCGCCTTTGGGCCATCACCTCATGGGTAGTGCGTTTTCTAACCCTACCTCATTTCGAGTGTGTCTTTAAGCCCTTATCCCTTGGGTAATGTGTTTTCTAACCCTGCCTCCTTTCGAGTGCGCCTTAGAGCCCTTGACCACCTTGGGTAGTGTGTTTTCTAACCCTACCTCCTTCTGAATGTGTTTTTCAGCCCTCGCTCCCCTTCAAGTCCTATCTCTTTTCAAACGCTCATACGAGCTCCCGTCTCTTGAATAATATGCCTTTGAGTCCTATCATGTCGTTCTTTCAAGACATTTCATTTTTTTCACATAGGTAGGTCACCCATCACAGTCAAACCTCTTTGAAAACTCTTTTCATCTTCCATTTGGGCCGGTTGCCCATTACAATGAAACCATTTTGAGAAATCTTCGCATTTCTCACCACTTTGAAAAATCTTTGTATTTTTCACCTCTTTGAAAAATCTTTGAGTTTTTCACCTGGGTAGGCCGCCCATTACAATAAGACCACTTTGAAAAATCTCTGTATTTTTCACCATTTTGAAAAAATCTCTGAAAAATCTTTGCATTTTTCACCCGGGTAGGTCGCCCATTACAATAAGACCATCTCAAAAAACTTTTTTAATTTTCTCTGGATAGGTCACCCATGACAATTCGACCACTTCAAAATCTCTGAATTTGCAAAAGAAAAATCTTCTAGTTTTTACTTTGAGTGTGCTTTCTAGCCCTCAAAAGGATTCATCATTTCTCAATATAATGAGTCCATCATCTTTCATTTTTTTTTTCTTTACAACGCTTACTATCTAAAGTCTCTTACGAGACTGTCTATTGTAAGCATTGTAAAGAAGGGGGCAACTGTCATAACCCAATTTTGGGTTATTCCCTAAAATTCACTTTTTTTCAAAATAAAAATAAAATAATAAAATAAAGGCTGACAACGTGGAGAAAGCAGGTCGGGGAATCAAGCTGTAATTTTTTGGAGGAAATTCAAGGCCTAATTGTATCCCATTATGCCCAAGAATGGAGAAAAAATGCAAATTCAAGGTCAAATTAAATGATTATTGGACGAATTTGCATAAAAATTAAGTCTAATGACATAATTAAATTTTTAATAGGCCAATTTGATTTAATCATGGGCCAAATTAAATTTTAATTATGTTTAAGAATTAATTTGGGTCCAATTGAAGGATTTAATTAAGTGCAAGGACTTACTTATACTTTAAATGGGTCAAATTAATTTTATTTGGGGCTTAATTGGTGAAGAATTAAGTTTGAGAGCTTAATTTGGGCTTAATTAAGAATATTGAAATTTTAAGAGACCAAATTTAATTTTTACCAAGTTAATTGATTGAAATTAGGGGTCAAATTGCAAGAAAATTAAAGTTTGGGGTCAATTAGGGGTTAAATTGAAGAAATTTGCAGCTAAGGACCATTCTGCAACAGGCAGCCAACTATGGGGGTTCAATTGACAAAATCAGGGGCAAAATCATAAGAAAATTGAAGTTTTAGGGTCAATTATAGGTGCAATTAAATCAAATTTAAAGAGGGAAGACTGAAATGAACTTTGGCCAAAATCAGAACTTTGGTAGTGTTCAATCTTCTTCTTTAAATCTCTGAAATAACTGTTCAGGTTACCTACTTTGAATGTGCATTTAATGCACCTAACGTCCACCAAATTTAACCAAACTTGCACGAAAATGATCCTCTACAGTTCCTCTACATCGCCATGTAAATAGTTCAATCTGAATGACAACTCATTAACGACGTCGCCAGCCTAAACATGCCAACTCAGGCAGCTTTTTCTGCAGATTTGATAGTGCACCATGCCAACTTTGAGCCAACGGTTGGGATCCTTCCTAACAGAATCAAGGGCTGAAATTTTACACCGATGCAGAAGAGATTACCCTCTTCCACCACCTATAAATAGAGGCTGAGTTTATAGCCTGAGGGAGGAGAAAATCGAGTCCAAAGTAAGCTAAAAAACCAGCCTTCCTCTCTCTCCCCGCTGCAGATTTTCTTCTTCTGTTTCTTCTTCTTTCTTCCTCCGCCACAGGAAACCAGCACCGTCACCTTTTCTTCCTCCAGCTCTGCCTTGAGCAACCAGCACCACTAAGCTTTGCCAAGACCACCGGCCAGCCACCACTACGTCTGTTATAAGCCACCGTGAACGTCTTTCTCTTTCCTTCTTCCTTTTCTCTCCACCGTGTCTTCAGCCCCCGAAGACCCCGCAGACACCTTTCTCCTCCACCAACAGACAGCGGTGCAGCCTCCCTGCGAACCCAAATCCACACCAATGAAAGAATAGCCACTGCGACCGCCGGTCCCTCTCCCCCTGCAGATTTTCTTCTCC
>Ga0325402_1006220_pt1 | contig 11271 bp, 8 predicted proteins | sample PopdelMetagenome_22_FD_207212 | JGI IMG/M metagenome (GOLD analysis project Ga0325402, IMG submission 207212) | Populus deltoides microbial communities from Bellville, Georgia, United States - Xylem-PdKOR-R3 | ecosystem: Host-associated > Plants > Phyllosphere > Stem > Wood/Secondary xylem...
ATACATGCAAAAATTTTGAGCAACACACTAAAATTACCCAAATAAATTATATTATTTTCTTGGGAGCCCTAAAAAATCTGGAAGCACTCTATCTTATTTTTATTATTTTTTTCAACTTATTTAATATCTAATTTATAAAAAATAAAAAAAATCAAGGAGATTGAATTTTCAATAGTATCTATTAAAAAATTCAGCTAAAAATACCAAAAAGTGTCTGAATTGAAATAAGGAAAAGAAAGAGGACCATTAAAACAAAAGATGAGGAATAAGGGGATGAATATAGGCATTAACCCCCGCTCTCTACTTTCTTCTCTTCTCACGGGCCGCGCCAGTTAAAAAAACAGAGGGTTTATGGTTTTAGGAGCTCGCCGCTATTAGTGCTCTTGCAAGACTTCACTCACTGTCTTCAATTTCAAACCCCCGCCCCTCTCTCTCATATCATCAAAGTCTAAAGATGATTAGAGGCGGAAGAAACTACGTGTCGTCACCACCAGCCTTCTCCAACGATGCCAAACGACTCCTCGTTTGCGCTGCCAACTCCGTCTCCATCTTCAGCACCGCCACCGGCTTACCGGTTAGCTATTTCCTCTGTTCTTCTCCAGTTAGTCTATTTTTTTTTACAATTATTTGACTATCATAAATCTTTCCCTTTTGTTTTGCAGGTAGCGTCACTTGATGGCCATAGGGCGCTTGTTACGGCGGTGATAGTAGTGCCGGCGTCAACGCCGGCAAGTAAGATACTATGCTATTGCTGGACGGCCTCACTTGACGGAACTATACGGTATTGGGATTTTTCAGTGCCAGAGTTGATTAAGATAATTAATGTCAATTCTCCAATTATCTCCATGGTAATTACATCCAATTTTATGATAATTTTATTAATAAAATAATTTTAACATGAATGTGAAATAATAATTTTTGTTTTTATTAATAATAATTTCAGGTGATCCCATCTTTATTATGTCAAACAACAGAGAACAATGAGAAATCACTTAAAAGTTTCGCTTATTTGTCTGTTGAAAACACAAAAGAAGCAGAAAAGGAGTCTACTAAAGTCTTACGTGGTCAAATTAAAAAGTGTAACTTGACTGATTTCCGTATGGCTGGTGGAGTGACACTTACAGAGGTAAAAAAAAAAAACTCATTGTATATTTTTTATTAATAATGTTTGTGTTATTACATTTTTGTGATTGAAATGCATAGTTTGCTTTAGCCATTAGGGTTAATTTCATTGACAACCAATTGAGATTTTAAAGAAATGGAGAGCTCTTAAGTTGTTGAATAATGCAACTTTTATTCAAATCAATGGAATATTTGTATTAAAATTGTGATTGCATTTTGTACAGACAAAGAAACCGGAGATTATAACTGTTAGCGCCTCGGGAAAATATTTCGGTATCCGATTCAAGTGCAAGCTTCAAATATGGAAAGTTCCGACTACAGAATCTGAGCGTGCTGTGGTTAAGAAGATTACACTGCATCATACAAAGAATATGACAGTTCTTGCATTCCACCCAAATCAGAGAATTATTGCTGCAGGGGATGTGACTGGAAGAATTTTGATTTGGAGGGGATTTGGGGATAGAACATTTGTTGATGATGACAGATTAGTGGGTGTAAGGTCGATGAATAACGGGGAAGAAAGACCTGGGGTGAGGGGTGATGATGATGCTGATTCGTGCACCACATGGCATTGGCATTCTGCTGAAGTAAATGTTCTTTTTTTCTCTCTGGATGGAGCCTATTTGTATTCAGGTAAAGAAACAGTAATATGAATGAATAAATGCTTTGAATTGTTGGTTTGAGTGTGGCCTGGGACTAGATTAGACTTGAATGAGAAAATGGGCAGACCACCTATCAGATGCTTTTGGAGTTGATTAGAATAAATTTGGATATATGAGTAAATTAGGCGACTGGATATGACCTTGGCATAAGTATATGGACCTTGAATTAGTGGCATGTCCTATTTTATTAAATGCTTGTGCATACTGTAAACTTTTCTGCTAGTAGATGTAATCCGACCATGTAATTCATGTATCAAAGAAAATGTCCCACCTTTTAACAATTACTTCGAAGGTATTTAAGAGCTAATATCACCACCAGCATCAGTTGATGATTGGTTCAGAATATTTTTTTTATTGTCATGGCTTGCTCCTGAAGATTGTTGCTCTATTCACATGCAGAGATTTTTGTCCTGTTCATGACACTTGCTTTTGTTTGCATTTAGGTGGAAAGGAAGGAGTTCTTGTGGTTTGGCAACTAGACACAGGAAAGAAGAAATTTTTACCAAGAATTGGATCTCCACTCTTATGGTTTACAAATTCTCCAGATCCTTCACTTTCCTCTGTAAGTGGAGTATGTTTGCTGGGAAATAGAATTTAATTTTAAAATCTAATTCATCATTACCAGTTTTACTAAAGCAAGGATCTTTAGGTATCTTGTGCAGATAATCAAATTCATCTACTCAAAATGCCCTCAATGGAAATTTTGAAATCCATCTCAGGGATCAAGGTTAGTTTTGATCAGTATATCTGCATTTTGTGAACCTCATCAAATTGTTATTTCTGCTTGGCCATTTAATCGGTAAATTCAGCTGATTTGGAACGATAATGTAATGAGTATGAAATTTTATAATCTTCTACAAGTCAGATGAGCTTTCCATGATAAACAAAGTGATTTGAAATGATAATCCCATTAGTTACATACAAGTTAGAGTTGGCTGCATTGATCCTTTCCTTCATAATGTTCTATGTCAGCCAATCTTTCTCCTCCATAATGTTCATTTTGGCCAACTGTCTTGTGATAATAAATCATTTACCACTTTATTTCGCATAATTTCCATCCCCTTTTCCTGTTTATTGCTCATACTACTTTGATCCAGTTCACTTCACCATTGCATCTTGTCTATATTGAGTTTCGAACAGGTGTCACCTTTGCGTTGTTTTCGAATCAGCCTCTCAAAAACTTTGTATATTGTTTTTCTAATGTACATTTTAATTATTCTTATGCCAACCATACCAATTTTTGCATTTGAAACTTCTTCACTCTTCAACTCCTACTATCATAAAGAATGGCCAGTGTATGAATTTATGGAAGCAAGAACAGCACATCGATATATAGAGAGAGGGATTTGTAGAGATTTTCAATTTTTTAAGCATATCCTGAGGGTCTAATCCCATGCATAAGCACTAAAAAACCCTAATTACCAGGAAAACCACTAATACTAACCTTAAGTATATGGTGATTATTAGCAAGTCAGATACCATTTTTTATTAGGAAATCAAATTTAAACGCTGTGAAAGTTGCCTTCTTTGAGTCTTATATCAATCATGGCAGCTGGTGCACTTGAGAGGTGTTCTTAATGAAATCCTTGGTTAACATGTTTAGCCTTTAAGTTTCAGAACTGCCTTGCTTAGTGGTGAGTCTTAAAAAGAAATGTTAATATCAGGTGTAAATTACTCTGTCTCATGCCCTTAGCTGTAAAGATTTGCTTGCAGCTTGCTGTGACAATTCATTGGCATGTTAGCATATGAGGAAAATTCCAATCCAATTTTTATTGGACTGATATCTATGACTTTGGTTTGCTTTGAGTCAGGCCTTAAAAGCTTCATCTAATTCTTATGTGAATGAAATCCTCTTATAAGCTGCTTTCGATGTTCTGATGCTGTTTTATCTGGAAACTAGTTCTTATCTATTGAAAATCATGGTGTTGTATATTTCAGCTTCCTTGTTCATTTCCAGAGATGTACAATGGCTTACGAAGTGGGATTGCCTTTGACCGTAATGCAGGGTTAGTTGCCTTGCCTACAGAAAACTATTGCATCCAATTATACAGCCTATTTGATGACCGAGGCATTTCTGAGGTAATAATTTTTTTTTTTCTAGATGAAGAGAATGTATTACTTGGAAGAAGTAAATGTCAAGGATGAATTTGAAGAATAAGAATTCTTTAATTTTTTTTTAATTTTCATTTAATCTCTATTTAGTTTAGTGAGCCTATTTGAGTTTTGTTTAGCTTATTGTCTTGTTTTCTCAGTCTTTTCACCTGATAGGTGGTTTTCATTTCCAATGCTCGCAGCTTCATATTCTATGCTGTAGTAATCAAAGGACCATTATGTTTCCCCAGGAAATGGTTTTCGATTTACAGAGTTACAATGTTGGTTGCGTTCATTGTTAGACTTGCACAGTACTTTCTCCTATTCTGGTCCCCCACTTTGGGGTGGAATGTTACTGGAGGTGGTTTTGTTTCAGTGCTGGAAATTTTTGGCAACTTTTTATTCAAGCAATGTAACAACTTCATCATTGCTATTTATTTTGTAAATTAATCCATTTCTACAACGTTAGTTTGTTTGATGAGATCTATAGTTTTCAATTTGCTGGTATTGGGCATGCTATTTCACATAGTGTGCCCAGACCATTTTGATGCGCACCTTGTGTGCTTTGGGTGGGAATAAATATTTCATTAGAAACTTGTTGACTATAAATTGCATCGAGGTGAAATTTGAATTCCTCTCCCTCTCAGGTTCAAGTTTGTGAGAGAAACCATCAACCAGGTGATGAAGTCACGGTAATCAAGTTACTCTTTTGTAATTTTGCCTATTCAGATTACATTTCTGATCATCTATATTTTGACACTCTTTTTTTACTAATTTGATTCTGTTACATTTACTAATAGTTTCTGAAATATGTAAAATCATAACACATCTTGAATATTTTGGTTACAGGTAGTAGTGACATTAGCTGTTCTCTCCTTAGATGGCTCGATGATGAGTACTGCTGAAGTGAAGCTTCCTGAGGAGGGTTTGGGAGGATTAGTTTGTCTGAAGTTTTGGGCATTTGGATCACAAAAGGAGTTCAGTTTGTCTACCATTGTTTATGAGCCCCACAGGTTTGACCTTTGACATAGTTTGTTAGGGGAAATGAAAATGAGATATGAAGAATTTTTAGTCAGTGCCAGGCACTCTGACCCCATGTAAAGTTAAACACTGAATTGTTTTCAATTTTTATGAATTGCAAGAGAAAAAAATATAATAAAGGGCAGTCCTTTTTAAGCATCACATGTAAAGTTCATACTGTCTAGTGAACCTGTTTTTTGGCTCATTATTTGTTTATTTACTATCTCTCAATGTGTGTGCTTTTACACATTTTCATTGACATGGAATGTGCAGATATGATTATACTTTTATTAAGCACAGGATTGGTGATCATGTTATTCCTTGTTATATAGGGATGCTGGCATTTCAGCTATTGCTTTTCATCCTACCCGCCCCATGGCTGTCAGTTCTTCTTATGGTGGGGACTTCAAGGTAAGTTTGGAACACACAACTTTTAATTTTTTAGTATTCTGTTTCTTATGAAATTTACATTTCCTTTTGGATGCTTCAGGTTTGGATTTGCAACAAGGGGATTCGGCAGGTGGATGAACCACTCCCAAATTCTGGATGGACTTGTCATGCTGTTGGCTCATACAAGTACGATCCTGGTTTACTGATACTATAATTCTTGTTAGATTCACTGTTCCTTGGTGGGCTTTTAAAGAAATAATTTTCTGGTGAATACGGAAGTATTGTGAATAATTTCATGTTTTTTAGTCCTAACTATTTCAATTGACTTTTCTGTGTCTCTTTGTTTTACTTTTATCTGAATTTTCAACACCTTAAGTTATACCTAAATTTCGCTCTTTCTCATGCCTGTTTTTCTTCCCCTTCAAATTAATAGAGCTTTGTTCGTTGGATATGTGTACTTGTGTGAAACTTAAAGCCCTATGAAATCAGGTGCTTGGTATTATGCCTGTGATTTAAACTCACAAATTTGTGGTTATTTAGATTATTTATAATTTTCCTTGCAGAAAAAAGTCAATGACAGCTGCCACATTTTCTTCCGACGGTTCTGTTCTTGCTGTTGCAGCTGAAACTGTTATCACATTGTGGGATGCAGATAAGAATATTCTTGTGGCTGTGATTGGGGACACTCTGACGGTGATTCTTTGAAATCCTGACTTCCATTCTCTGACTGCATATGCTATGTATCAAGACTATGGAATTAACAAATATCTCTTACCACTCTCTTTTGCTCTTAAGCTTATATTGTGGTGCATAACTATTTAAGGGATAAAACTGCGGGGCTTTGCAGGATTAGGTCATTTGTTTTAATTGGTCTGTTCCCTTTTGCGATGTTTTTGATATTTAGTGTCCAGTTATGACTGTCTTTGATTTGCTTTAAGTAACAAATAATGAACATATCTATATTGTTCAAGATTGCTGTGCGGAAATAAGTGTGGAGCAAAAGAACTTTGTTGCTTTTGTGCAACTGCTTAACAAGAAAATTTTAAGTAACTGAAATATTAATTTAGTAGCCCAGTAAAAACAAATAAAGCAAAAAAAAGGCTAAAATAACAAATGCTTCAGTCTGGGCATGTTTAGGTTTCATGATGTATTTTTTTAGCATGGCTTCTGCATACACGAATCTCTCCTATCTCTTTGTGGTTTTATTTTTAATTATTTTGCCGGGAACCTTTTACAGCCTATTGTGAACCTCTCATTTGCTGGAACATCAGAGTATCTTGTTTCTGCATCTTGGGGTTTGAAGCCGCAATTATCTGTTTGGAGTATGTCAAAGCTGTCTATAGCATGGTCATACATGGTTCATGTAGAAGGTGAAAAATCCTCTCTTCTCTTGAACAGATTCTTGGGCTTTTTCTTGTTTGAGTTTCCTTGAATTTTCCTGATCTTGTGATTGGCATGCAGAAATTCATCCTTTTTTAGAAACAAAAAGATTGAAGTTTTTTTTCCTCCTGATATGAATTATCCTTTCATTTTCTTTCATAATGTTTTTAAACTTCAAAGAGACCTTTAAAGTTATTGTATAATATGGTTTCATGGAAAGGTGAAATTGCTTGCCTTCTAATGTTGAGGAAGCTCAGTTGGCTTTTGAAGTTTTAGTACACTGATATATAAAGATGAGAGTATTTCGGTATTAACTGGCAAATAAGTTAGGAATGCACATTTACCTTGCAATACATAGAGTATGAACAAAATCAACATTTTCAACCGGACACAACTTGGTGATCTTACAACTGGATGAGAAGTATCATAATCAATCTTTTGTATTTGAGTCAGAGGTCGTGCTAACCTTGCATGACTGTAAATAAAACATAAATAGCATGCCTTCGGCCTTCCTTCTTGCCATAGGCTGACCTGTCTTTTTCTAAGAGGATGTTCTATATGATTGAACTTAGCTCAATAGTTTTTTTCCTGATCAGCTGCACCATCAATAAAAGCTACCCTTTCATTTCATAACGTGGAATATTCTGATGTGTAGCATGATTCAATTTACTTAAAATATTGTAAAAATCATGCAAGACCACACGCAAATGCATGCATGTTGCACATGCTGATGAGCAAGTGTTTTTATATTCCTCTATCTCCCCTGATGGATGTCCACAAAATTCGATCATGCTTGTTTGCTGCTTTGTTCTTATGTCCAAATGAGCATTTTCAAACCATTTCTATCTGAAGAACCATGATATGAAAACTAGAGGCTAAAATAACTCATTCTAGTGGCATTTCTTGCTTTGGCTACTGGTTACAATAAAGTCACCACAGCTTCAAACAGGCGATAAGAGTTGTGTTTTAATGATGCTTGAATTGCTAAAATATGATGCCTGCTTCACATTCACATTCTTGCTTCAAACTACTAATTTGTTGCAATGGGTACTTCAAAACCATTTCTATTTGAGGAACCATGGTAAGAAAATCAAAGGCTACTGTAACTGTTCTAGTGGCATTTATTGCTTTGGCTACTGGTTACGATATGGTAACCACATCTTTAAACTGGTCATAAACGTTAGGATGCTGCTATTGCTAAAATATGATGCCTGCTGCTTCTTCATTCTTGCTTTAAACTGCTAAATTGTTGCCAATGAGTGCTTCAAAACCATTTCTATACGAGGAACCATGATATGAAAATTAAAGGCTATGCTAATTGATTCTCGCCATGTTTCTTGCTTTGACTAGTGGTAGTATATACAATGACCACAGCTTCAAACAAGCCTACAAGTGTTGTTTTCAATGATGCTGCAACTCTAAACTGCGATGCCTGCTTTTTGTAACACTTTCTTTGTGTTTTTCATTGCATAATCCTTAAAATTGCAATGCCCCAGCCTGCCAAATTGGATTTTCTTGAGTAATTTAAATGACTTCCATTTTTTCTTGTTTGCAACTGATAATGGAGCAGCAATACTTTTCAGCTCTGTTCTTATCATGTGTTTGATGTCATGTTGTCTGTCTTGTGCAGCTATAGCTAGTGCAGAACACCTTTCATCTTTTGCTGTTCTTGCACTTCTTCCTGAATCATCAAAATGCAATGAAACATCATTTGAAGGAAGAGATGGTGTAATTTTATTATTCAATGCAGCCGATCCTGTTCCTGTTTCTACCTGGTCAGTGAATAAGGTAAGATAAGACCTGTCCTAGTCCTCTAGCCATATGCATGGTTAAATATAATTGACCTATTGCCTCAACTGGGTATCTGTCTCTGTCCCTACCATATACCTGGCTGAATCCAATTGACTATTGCCTTCATAGTACCTTTACATTAAGGCAGCATATTTGAAACCTAAACTCATGGTCTGAGCGGACCAATCAGACCTTTTGTTTATCATAAAATGCTTTTTTCTTCTGAAAAATTTTTCTTGGGATTGAGTGTGGTCTGTTGACTTGTTTTGTCAAAGCCTTAGGGTAAATTTGCTTAATTCAGTTCAACATGTGAGGTTTTCTAATCAATTCTTTCACAAACCTTTTGTACTGGCATAATTTCTAGGCTATAAAATTATTTTTAGATTTTATTACAACAATAAAGATAGGACTTTTTTTGTATCTTTTTTTTGTGTTTTTTGTTAGTCATACTATAAAATCTTGATACCTATGGAATTTGCCGCTCCTTAAAAAGTGATGGTATGCATTTTTCATTTAGAAGCAGTTCTTCTGATGGAAAATGATATTGGTGTGGTAACTACCCTCAAATGGTTCTGGGATGGTCGTTAAACTTTAAACAGAAAAGCTACATATGACACCAGGTGATGAAGCTTTTACTCATCACTTATGTAGAATCCTGTTATTTAACAGTTTTATAGCCAAAAAGATAAACTTTGTAGTGATTACCCCCATGAATCTAGCAGAAAATGCTAGTTTGATTTAATATTTGGCAATATCAAATACTGTTGTTGCAACAGCAGTTCTTCCCTTCGTGTGTCCTTGATGGATCAAGAACTTTGGATTAGTAAATAAAAACTAAAGAAAAGAAAGGACTTGCTGTTGCTTTTCTTGTTGCCTTTCCTTTCCTTTTTTTTTTTTTGGATATGATATAATGAACTAATGCCCGAAGGTTTAGTTATTCACTGGATGCATGAGACCAGAATGGTTTGGTGTTCTGATTCTTTATTTTTGGTACAGGCCAAGGGAGGGGCTCTTTCTTTTATTCAAGGAAATCAGTTATCTATTGATGAAAATGAACTAGATGGAAAACCACCTCAATCATTGCTTGCATATATAAATGGTGATCGTGAGTATTTACTATTTGACCCAGAAGGGAAAGAAACAAATGAATTTAGCGCCATTAGACGTGAGGGTCTCAGTGACCTTGAAGAATCAGGTGGGTTCCCTTAACATGATCATCCATTATTTTTCTAATATTTAATCATAATGGCACATGCAATGCACATTAAATTTACTTTATCACAAAAAAAACTTTTTTTTTTCCGTTCTCATTAAAAAAAAAAACATTGAAGTTGATACATTACAATAGAACTTTACATTTATTTTTCTTTTTGGTTATTTCAATATTTCTGGAGGAATAAATTTGTATATCTCATAGCCAACCCCAACTAGTTTGTGATTGAGGCTTAGTTTAAATTTTTTTTATTATTATTATTGCAATATTGGAAAAGCTTAAACAGATTAGGAAATCTAAAAGGTGCATAAGGTGAAAAGTTTCAAGAATTCTTACATTTGCTTATGGTGTATGGATTATCTGCAATTAACGAAGTCTGTTGAAGTGCGATTATATCAGTAAATAGTCGAGGCATATGTTTGTTCATAATCTTTTTGTTTGTACTGAAACTATATCTGTTCGTTATCTCATTATTGTTTTACCCTTTCTTGGTAACAGTTGTCAACCTTTTTGATTTATTTATCTTTACATTAATTTGCACTTGACTACTGCTAAATTTTATTTCACAAATAAAAATTAAATTGCATCCATCTTTAATGTAGGGAAATTTGGGTATGAGTCTATCTATGGAGAGCTCCCACAGTTTGACCCAAAGAGGAAACAGGCTTCACGGGTTCCATCTGCACCGTTGGAGAGGCCTTGGGAGACCATATTTAGTGGATCATCACATAATCTTCCACCCCTTACCAAATTATGTTCAGCATTTTTGGAATCTTTGTTTGAAAAGAGGACAGCCATTGTAGAGTGACGTCTAGGGAAGATGCTGGGTCCAAATGCTGTTCAAGCTTTAACTTGATTGATTATAGACAGTCCAAGAGGATCAGTCCTGTTTCATGCCCATTCAAAAATACGGGGAAGCCTTGAAGTTGTGCTAACACTATGCTGAGAATCCCTGCCAAAAATGGTAAAATCGAATGCTTCTTACTGGATCAGCATTTGGTGATGAAATTTTACTACTTCAGACGAGGAGCCTCGTATTTGGCTGTTGGGATTTTGGTAGGAATCATGTCTGAAATTTTTTAATTTTCTCAAGGTAATCTTTTGTGGCGTCAATAGGGCAAATGTTAATTAGAAGATTGTTCTTTCTCTTATCATTTCTCTCTGTCTTTCTTTTTTCCTTAAAGGCCGTACTCAAGAAAAGTTGTGTTATTACATGGTTCTAGCTAGGGTTAGATAATTTTGTCGCATTTCGATGGTAGAAAAAGATGGTCATATTGATGATTATTGTATGAACTGTCATTTCACGAAAGAAGAGTATCATAATTATACGTGGATTAACCTTTACTGGATTCACCTTAACATCTAACAATCAACTCGTCCAAGTTTGCTGGCGTAATTATTGATTCATTGGAAGTTTTTATGTTAAGAGGCATCAAAAACAGGAAAGAGTATTCGTATTTGGATGTATGCAGCAACACTACCCCTCAGGAATTTGGACTTCGGAGACCAAAGAGTTTCGGTTGCGTTGATCTTCTGTGAAACTGATGTTGCACGAGCGTGGTAACAGACATCACTATTGTTATTGCAACTCGCTTCATTGTT
>Ga0325402_1006222_pt1 | contig 11268 bp, 3 predicted proteins | sample PopdelMetagenome_22_FD_207212 | JGI IMG/M metagenome (GOLD analysis project Ga0325402, IMG submission 207212) | Populus deltoides microbial communities from Bellville, Georgia, United States - Xylem-PdKOR-R3 | ecosystem: Host-associated > Plants > Phyllosphere > Stem > Wood/Secondary xylem...
TCAAAAACTTTAACATTGGGAGTTGAGGATATTGAAATCATTTTACGAGATTTATTGGTAATTACTAAATTAATCAAAAATAAATAAGTTTTTTTTTCATATTAATTACATAATGGAAGGACCAAAACACTATTGGAAAAAAATTTGAGTTAAATGACACTTTTTTATTCTTATAATGGTTTTTACATGATTATAATTGGCCAGGATAAGATTATAATGTAAGATGAGAGGCAATTTAATATTTGACTAGATATAAAAAATAAATAAAAAAAAAACACATAATAAAACGATCAAAATACTCTTAGAAAATATTAAAACTGGTCTAAAAGGAATTTTCATCTTTTCACAAAGATTTTTTGTTATTTTGAGGTAAGCCAAGAGGCAACTAGGTCTTTTTTTTATTTTTCCCTCTCTTCTAAAATGACAACTTGATGTTGATATTTCAAATCCACTCCTTATTTTTTTTATTTCTAAGTTTTGTTAGTTTTTTTTTATAAATGTTTTATTTGTTTTAAGTTTTATCCTTTAATCTCAATTTGTCATATATTGATTTTTTTTTCAATTTGGTTTTTATTTTTAATTTTTATTCTTGGTTCTTTTTTTGTAAAACTTTTATTTGTTTTTAATTTCATCAATCAATCCAAATTTATGGTATATTATTTTTACCAATTTAAACCTCATACTTTTTTTTTTATTAAAGTTATTTTTTATTTTCAATTTCACCATAAAATAAATCTTTTTTTCTAATTTTGATATTCATTCGTTTGATTGATTTTTTAGGTCCTTTTGCTAAATTGATTTTTCTTTTTAATTTCACCCTTCAATAAAATATAAAATTTATTTTCTATTACAATTTTGATCCTCATCCATCTAATTGCTGTTTTTTGTTTTGAATTCTTTTGTATAATTGAATTTATTTTTTTCAATTTTATTTTTCAGTATTTAATTGATTGAAAATTGAGTTTCATGATTTTTTCAGATAAGATGCCGGATCTAATAATCCAGGTTATGAGTTTGAAATGTTAATGCGGGTTGATAATTTTTTAAAAAAAGATTTTGTGATTTTCTTCATTTTTTCTATTGGGTTATTTTGATCTCACGATCCAGGCTGCGGATTTGGTGGAACAACTCGAGTTGTCCATGGCTGATTTTTTTATGTTTTTTTTTTGTCTTATTTCTTCCTCCTATATTTAATGGACCGGAAATTGAGTTATATTGTTTGTATTCTTTTTAATTTTTTTTCAAATTATAATAATTATTTTTTAAAAAAATTTGGTTCATCTAATACTGCTGTTTATTTTTCTTATTATTTAATTAAATAAAACTAATTTATTTAACTCGGTCTGCCCGTGACCAAATTTTTCATTCTGATTTAAAAAGCATTTACGGTAGTTGAATATCATTTATTACAAAAAAAAAAAGTTTAGCCCTATGGTGTAGAGCAGGTCCACACCTAGTTATTATCTTTATTCTCACCAAACCTTTTTCTACGTTATTCCCTAGGAGAAAAGTTTATGATTGGCTAAATATAAAGTATCAAATGAAAGATAAAAAAAAGTTCGAGGAGCAATTCAGAAATAGTGCAATACTTTAATTTTTAGAAAAAATGGAACAATAATAAAAAAAAAACTAGAACTTTTTGTTCAAATGCAATATTTCTTTATGTAGAAAATTAAAAAAACTAGTTTTTATTTTTTAAAAAAATTTATATGGAGTTTTGAAAACACTTTTTAAAAGTTTTTCACAGTTTTCAACACAAGCTTTTCATTACTTTTCAAATGAAAATAAAACATGAAAAATACAACCTTTTCTTTTATATACAAACATTTTTTATTTTGCAATATAAAAGATTAAAATAATTTTTATGTTTTCATATTTAGTTAGTTTCACAAATTTAATTTTTATTAAGAATCTAATATAAAGATGTTTTTTGAGTTAATGATATAATTTTTGCATGATAAATTCTTATTTTAATAAAATAAAAATAATATTCTATAATTATATTATTACAAATAAAAATTATTAAAATGACTATTATCAATCATATTTTTTTTAATGAAAAACAGTTATAATCTTAATGTATTTATTAGTTGTTTTCAATGTAAAAATTCATTTTTGTTTTCACTAAATGAAAAAGTTTTCTATTTTTTTATTGGACAAGAAAAGGTGTGTATATATATATATATTATTGCTAAATACACCCTTAGTTTCTTTTTAAATTTTATTTTACATTTTTTATGTCTTCAATGACATGAAAACTTGTTTCATTTCTCATATACAAAGAATTTTGTTATATTTAGGTTGAGTTCAAATTTAGATATTAAAATCCTTCTCAATTTCAATTGAATAAAATCTCAATATCTAGCAAAAAAACAAAAAAAAATAAAAAAAAACAAAAATCAAAAGCTTTTATTGATATTTAATTAGGAATGCTGATAGCGATAACAAATCAAGCCTTATCATATAGCTTTTATTTGATGCCAATAATTTTATAGGATTAAAGTTACATGTTTAAATAAGATTTAAACTTTACATTAATATAAATTTTATGGCAATACAATTATTATAAATGATGTTCAAACCTATATATATACAATTTTAATTCATTTTATCTTTTTTCTACTTTTATTGCTTTCTCACTATCCTTTGTTTATTTAGTTTTTGCAATTTCTTTCTTTTTTTTCTATGCCTATTTTCTTCCATGTATGTATTAATATATATGTTTTTGCAGTCAATTAATTGTTTATATGTATTATTTATTTTGTTTATGTAAATATATTTAATTGTTAATAAATATTTATTTATCTTTAATATTTATTAAATATTTAATTAATAAATTTAATATTTAATTAATGAATTTAAAGTAAAGATAAAATCTTAGAGATAAAAATATTTTGTAAAATAATTTATATAATTTATAAAATTATGAGATTTTTATTATACTAAAATATTCATGATTAATTGTCCATTAAAATTGTATATTAATTATAATAATTGAGACTGATAACCTAAATAATTGTAAAGAATCCTAACTTTTAGAGTAAAATGGAAAGATAATTAAAAATATTATGAAAAATAATAACAGATATAAATAAGTATTTTTTTTTAAATTTAAAATATTAAAATTATTTTTTATAAATATTTTTATATTTATTTAGTGTTATAAATCTATTTATTTTATTATAAATCCAATATAATGTTTTCCCTAAATTAACAATATAACTTTTTTATAATAATTTTTAATTTAATTTAAGTAAAATAAAATTAATATTCTATAATTAAATTGTTACATATATAAAGACTAATATAAGATTTTTATTTTTTTATAAAAAATAATTGTAATTTTTATTTCTTTAATGAAAAAAAATATTTTCAAAGATGTTTTTTTTTTATTAAAAAGAAAAACTAAAAAAAAATAAATTGTTTTCCATTACGGAAGACACCCTGGACTCGTCATTTTTCATTCTCCATCGATCATTGTGTACTAATTTATATCATACCTTCCCATGACGAGCTGATCATAGTTCATACATTGTTCACAACCGAAGACCATGGAAGCCACCACTCTCCGTCACTCACTTCCCTTCTCCTTCACTTATCATTCACTTCTAACCTCCAAATTACTACCACAAAAACCTTTCCTTTCTTCCAATTTCCCCTCATTCTTCCTCCCAGGTCCTCCGATTTCCATCACCGACGCCACCAACCACCACCACAGCTGTCATCAAAATCACCATCACGGAGGCCATAATTCGCAACTGACTGGACCCCAAAGAGATCTGTTAAAATTTGCAAAAACAATAGGATGGATGGACTTGGCGAATTTGTTTAGAGAAAACTTGCAGCTCTGCTGTTGTTCCGCCTCTCTCTCTTTATCACTGCCGCTGCCTGCTCTTGTATGATTCCGAAACCTGCAGTCAAGCCCCCTCAAAATGCGTTCATGCTAGTCGCCTTCTCTCTTGTTGGGTAACAATTTCCATCCCAAAAGTCGGTAATTTTTATCTTACCTTTTCATTTTCATTGATTGCCAGTCAGGTCTCAGCATCGCTTGATGCACTGACTGATATTACTGATGGGAAAGTTAACATTCATGTGTTAATAATGGCCCTTGCCTGTTTTGCATCAGTTTTTATGGGCAATACTTTAGGAGGGTTACTTTTTGCAATGTTCAATTTAGCTCATATTGGTCACCATTTTTAAGTCAGTCCTGAAGATTACTTTCCAAGTGATGAATGAATAAAATGTGTTTGCTTATTTGCAGCTGAAGAGTTCTTTACCAATCGGTCAGTGATTGATGATGTTAAAGAGTTGAAGGAAAATTATCCGGATTCTGCGCTTGTGTTGGATGTAAATGATGACAAGCTGCCGGATGTTTCTCATTTGTCGTATAAAAAAGTGTACCTGTGCATGATATGGAAGTGGGATCCTATATTTTGGTCGGAGTTGGTGTGGTCTGTCATTTTGAAGTTATTTAACTTTCTCTTTGCTCAATATTTTAATTTAGTTGTGATATTGGTAATGTCATGAAATCTCGGCTGAAAGCACAGCATATTATGGCCTGTTATTGGATGTCAATATGTGATTTTAAGCTTTTAAAGGCTTCATGGCATTTCAAGATTGCATATACCCTTCAATTCAAGTGTTCATGAGTTTAGGCTGTATTAGGACGAGTCTCTATGTTAGTTATAATATCAATGTCAACAAACATCAGAAGGTTTCCTCCTTACCTGAAAGTTCTGTTTCTAAATTCATTGTCTAGGTAGGCCAGAGCTTTCTTTGCTTAAGCCTTTGTAGTCATCTAAAAAACAAGTTCAATGTTCAGGGGCAGTTAGTGGCTATAGCCACATTTCAATGGTTAGCTAGCTAACTATCCAGTGGAAGTTTTAGCATTATGAGTTCTAACAAGCTAATATTCTGACTAATATGACATTCCATTTTAGTTATGAGATGGCTATATTCATTTTGTTTATCTTGATTTATCAAGTAATGCTTGTTATGGAAGTTTTATCAAGTAAGCGAAAGCTTCAAAGGTGTCTGGATGAATTTGGTGAGCATTACAGCAAATTGGTTGTAGGTTTGGCAGTTGCATCGCTCTACTTGAACCATTTCTTTTCGAGTGGCCATTCATGATCACACCAGGTAACTTGGAGGAAGAGTATTTATTTACTTTTATTCTATGCTTAAAAAACCATTTGTGTGTTTTTGTTGAACTTCCTTGTAGTAAGTTGTCAACAATGTTGTGCTTAAGGAATTGTTGTTTTTTCGTAGATAATAACCGAACAAATGCATTGATTCTACTAATGATAATTGGACATCATGCATGCTTTGGCACACTCCTTGTGATTTGGATAGGGCTTTTTTTCTATGTTAACAAGTCTCATTGAGGATGTACACTGGTTTAGAAATATGCAGTGGTGAAGCTCGGACATCTCATTAAGGGGATCCTAGATACATTTATCATTTTTGTCAGAAAAGGAATCCTATTGTAGAAAAGCATATCATTTCCATCTTTCCTTATTTGTTTTTTTAAGAAACAATTTTTTTCATATATATTTTAATACCTTTATTTGATCTAAATTTTCTTGTTGTCTTACTGAAAAATTAATATATATTTGTACAAGGAAATATAATTAGACTAATAAACGTGATTATGCGCGCGTGCGCGCTCTTTATGTTGTGTTAACATAAATCTCTATGCACATGGATGTATTCAAATTTACAAAGTTTTTGCAAAAGCATAGTTATTATTCCAGCATGTTGTGTCTTCTTTTCGTCAATTGAATTGGCTGGCTTCTTGCTGTATTTGTGCTTCTTGGGAACAAAATAAATAAACAATTGAGGGGGCATCTTATATAGAAACAATGAACAAGGGGGTGGGTGGTGTCTTGGGCCAGGGGTGAGCGAAAGTCCCCTCCTCTCATCTAGCACTTGGCTGGTGTAAGAATCTGCAGTTGGGTACTGTTAGGAAAGAAAGTCTCTTAGTCATTTACTTGCTTAAAATTTCAAATCTGCTCCACAGTGAACCTGAAAATCTTGGAAAGATATTGTTGCTTTACCTAAAAGCTATATCAGTTGGAGTAGTGTGGATTTAACAAAACATATTGGGTCAACGGTGTGATCCAACAAATGGCAAAAACTAAAATATTTGCAACATTTTTGTTAATGTAGACTTCTTTTTCTTTAGAATTAACCAAATGGTCTAAGTTCAATGCTTTTATAATATTGCTGGGTTTTATTTTTTATTTTTTGGAAAATTACCCTATAGATTGTGATTACCCGTTTTAGTTTGAAAAACTATATTTTACATCTTTGCATGCTAACACTTAATATCCTCTAAAAAAAATCAACAAAAAATATTTAATTATTTACAGGATTGTCATTATTTTCATTTAATGATTAAATAGCCTTTATATTAAATATTGCAAATTTTCCAGTGAAAAAAAAAAAAAAAACCTTGACCATAAACATAGCAGTCATTCCACCTATCTTCTTCCTCTATTGATCGATTCCTGGAGAAGCAAGCGAATGATGACTAGATGAAATTGAAGATTCAAGCACAACACCATCCACTGAACAGGGAGAGTCGGTAGCATCCTCTATTGAACAGGGAGTTATATATGATTTAGATCATCCACCTTCCAAACCTATCTTGATTTTGCAAACCATCATTAACCAAATTGTCCCAATGAATCACTAGTGCCTAGGACAACAAAACTCTTTCTCTGAGCATCTGAATTTACTTGAGCACATGTTAGCTAGTTGTAAACACTGTCTGGACTATTGAACTGAGTGTTACTACTCCTAACAATAGACTCGGTCAAATTGCCCCGAAAGGGTCTAAACATAGTCTATATGTCTCAGACACAAACCCTCACATAACTCTCTTTGGCTTCAAATTGCTTGATTTGATCTCTTTGTGGGGTAAAACCACACCTCCATTGCCCAACACTGGAGTGCCATCCGATGATACTGCTAGATATGCAAGCATGCTTCTGATGCGAACTCCACACCGCACAGAACAACGAGAGAGTCTAACTCTAGACTCAACAATACATCCTGGTCCTATTGCAACATCAGGTTATTGCGTTTGTGAGGAAGGTGTTTGATGAAATGCTTGAGCCAAATGCAGTTGCTTGGAAAGCGATGATTATTGTGTGAGCCAAATGCAGCCATTGGTTGAACCGCTTGCTGAGATTTTAGGCTTTCTTCTTCCAGTGTGGATTGTGTTCATTGAAGTAGCAGAGAGCTTGTATTCCATTATTTGGGTTGTGTTTGAATCATCTTGCAGTATAATGGGCACCCATTGGCCATCTTGAAGACAGAAGCACTAAAAACCCAAAGAAATCTGGTGGAGAAAATCTAAAGAAAGTCCTGGTCTCCTTAATTGATGAAATCAGGGTTCATTTTGTGTTTGATTTGGTAATTTAGGTTCAGAAAGAAATGTGTAAAAGAGAGAGAAATAGTCATTTAAAGAGAGAGAAGATCAAATCTGTTGTTTGGTTGAATTTCTGATATAATATATATGTAAGGGTAGTTTGGTCATTTCATCCAATTTAAAAAGTTGTGTTCGCTGAAGATGTAAAATATAATTTTTCAAATTATAGCGGGTAATCGCAATTTGGACTAAACTGTATAATGCTAAGTGTAATTTTCCCTTTTTCTTTTTCCAGTAATGGTTTTGGTAGTTTGATGCTTTAATGATAGTTCTCTCTTTCTGTCAAGAAATTTATAATATCTTAGCCGCTCATGGTTATTTGTCCGATTAATCTTCTAATATGCCTGTTTTAACAACTCTCTATTACTATTGAACTGACATAATATTTACTGACACATCCATTCTATCTTGTTGATGCTTGGGTTGATAATGTAGTTTGCAGAGGATCGGTCTACAGAGCACAAGACCTGATGGTGGCAGCATCACATTGTGCCTTGGCTGTAGCTCCATTGCCATATGCCACTGCTATTAATTCCTGTGCAAGAAGGTACATGAGAATTACTAACCATAATCACAAATGAAGTGCAGCCATAACCATATAGACAATTATTTTTTTGTCTTTGGATGCAATGGTTTTAGTGTTAATGTCTAAGTAATGCGGAGATGCTATGTTGAAATGTGGGTGCTTGTCGGAATTGTCCACATGATTCCTTTAGTGGAGCGCTGTAACCATTGTCATTTCTTATGTATGTGAATGAGTCAGAGTGCCCTGTTTATAAGCTAATGTTTTATTCATTGTTAACTATGCCTCTGATTACTGCAGTATTGCCACACTACGCTCTGGAATAAAGCACATTAGATTTTTTTTCATGCTTTGTACTTGTATTTTCAATCTCTCATCTAAATATGAAACTAGTTTGTTCATGGTTGATATGTGATGTAATTAAAGTATGTATGAATATTTCCTTTTGGAATTTGTTGAAGAAGGAATATTTTAAAGCTGGTAGGACTGAAAAAATCCATGGTGGAAGCAAAAACTTAAATTTAGCTAAACTGGAGATCAGTTTTCATATGATTTAAACTTTCATGTTTGTGGCAATCCTGGTTTAACTGTGCTGATCTTTGTCTAAAGGGGATATTGCTTAAAGGAGGCCACATTCTAGAATATAAATGGAAGAAAAACATGCCTTCTTATTTATTGCTTTTCATTGCTTCCCCCATTGATTTCGTTTAGGTTTGATAGCCAGAAAGAGTTATTTAAACTTATTCAATGGTCTAGGTTCTTCTCACTGGTGTCTTCATTGTATGCATGTCGTGTCATACCAACTTCTCAGTTTGAATTGTTTCTCATTGCCTTACCCTACCTTATCTATCTTGTTGCACCATTAGATGTTTCATTTGTTTGGTAGCAACAGGTGAAAGATCCTTTGTGTTCTAGGGGTTTTTCTTATTAGTGAAGGCTTTTGTAAATATCAGAGCAAATGTAATTGAGTGGAAGGAGGTCCTAGGGTTAAGCAATCTCTGTTTAAGGAATGATCTGACGTTAATGGGTTCTCAAGTTGTTCTAATGGAATTTTGCATGTGTATGCAACCTACCGTGATTTTCTGAACAAATTTTGGAATTTTATTACAGGAGGGGGTCTGGTCATGGTCGGAAGGTATTAATTATGCACCAGCTCTTGCTGCTGCAACTGTAGGGATTGTGCTTTCTCAACGGGCCACTGCAACTGCCATAGCTGTTGCTTGTGTCCTTACTGCTAAGGGATGCCATACCTGGTGTTCCATCCTGTATTTTATCAAGTCTCGCCAAAGAACTTCCCTGGTACTTGTCTTTTTCTATCTCCTTTCCATTTGTTACTTTCTTGGCATAAAGTTCTTGAATCCTCATTACTTGTACAAATGTACATGCAGTTCGAGCAAAATGCAGCCCACGCATTAACCTCTATATTTCTGGCCTTCCTTCCATCCATTTTGAATTTCCTTCCTCTCTGGTCAACGGTATGAATCTGTTTGATAGTCAGCTTCAATGAACTTCATTATTGATTTGTTTCCCGAATGTTTTTTGTCGTGATAGCTTCTAATTCTAGGATATTGGAATGTTCTTTGGGAATATGTTTGGAATAGATTCTACAGAAAAATGATAAACAGCAGTTTTCCATCATGTGTTGTTTCTTTCATTGAAACTTCGCTCATTAATTAGTTATAAACTGATAAAGGTTAGTTTATCCTTCTTGGTCCCAAGATGGCATGATGGGACGTCCTACATTTAAGGGAAGTATGAAGTTAATCATTTGTAAGTTTGAAATGGTGCGTGCGGTTTGATACTTAAGAATACTCTGTGGTTTGATTCTGAAGAACACTTAACCAAGAGCTCAACTTGTATGTACCTTTTAATTTGTTGTCATTTTACAGGACAATGCAGCTAAATCTATCTCCATTAGTTGCTCAAGTTTCTGTTCATTTTTGCTGTTTTGAGATAGCTTCACTTTCTAGCTCGTAGTTTAATACTATTTATCAAAAGAAACCGTTTATTGCTTATTTTCATTGGTAAATGATCAGGTTCTTCACTTAAGCTCTTCTTACGTTCCTCGATTCTACACGTGCTCTGAGTGATCCCAAATGGTCCTGGAGGGAAGATTTGCAGCAAGTTGTGAAATCCAGAGTGATGTTAATGGTGACAGATGACACAAGCTCAAGCACACCATGGAGTCAGCACCTTTGTGACTCACACGGAGGTTTCTCGAGCTTCCTCTCTCTTTTTTTTTGTTTTTTTTTTTTTTTTTTTTTTTTTTTTTTTTTTGTGGAGAGAAAACATGCACATAACTTGTTGAGCTGTAGATGCCAGAATCATAGATACAGAGGAAGCCATGTAATTCTGCAGCAGTAAATATTTTGTCCGATTTTGGTCCTTCAAGCTGCAAAGGGTGGACAATTTACACGAAAATCTAAATAAGACGAGAATCACTTTGCCTGAAACAGTATCGTTCAGGATTGCCCTTGTAACATTGTGGTCGTTGGAAATTCCCAACGGACAGCATAGCTTTTGCAACTTCATGCTTGGAATCCATAATTGATTTGTAATTGTGATTTGTAAAGCTGCTCGTTATGAATAATACTAGAGGAAATAGAAGCTGACTGCTACAAGGGTGAGAGTTGCTATTTCAAGATTATTTTATTTTTAATATTATTAGTCTTTTTATTCTTACTTATTTATTTCTGGTGGGTGAGAGTTGCTATCACAGATGGACCATTCTTGCCTTCTGTGTGCTCTCCAAGTCTTAAGAGATTAATGCAAGGAAAAAAAGAAAGGTGAGGAAGGAAGCATGTGTTGGCTGGCTGCTGCCCGCCATTACTGCACGCACTGCAATAAAAATGGAGGAATGGAGGAGAGGGTGTTTGACAGTTTTGTCTTGTCAACTTCCCAACTGCCTCCTTTCACGTGCCTACTTGTTCAATCTTCGAAATCAACATTTTTTTCATGGACCTATTTTAAAGTGCTCATTTCTTAAAACATCATCCTTTCACGTCCCAAGATTATTTTTTTTAAATTTGATTTTTATTTTTTTATTTAAAATAATTTATAAAATTAATTATTTTTTAAATTTTATCATCCTTCAATCAACTTTTTTATTTGTTATATTTTCTTATTTTCTAATAAACTTTAAAACAAAATTTTAAAAAAAATCTTTTCTACGCAAACAAAATGGGGCTTGAAATTAGGGAAAAAATAAAATAGACATCCACACGATTCATAATAAAATAAAAAATAAAAACCAGTTGAGAGTTGAGACATAAGACAAGCTTTAGATTAAATCTTAAAATGACCTTTTTTT
>Ga0325402_1006223_pt1 | contig 11268 bp, 8 predicted proteins | sample PopdelMetagenome_22_FD_207212 | JGI IMG/M metagenome (GOLD analysis project Ga0325402, IMG submission 207212) | Populus deltoides microbial communities from Bellville, Georgia, United States - Xylem-PdKOR-R3 | ecosystem: Host-associated > Plants > Phyllosphere > Stem > Wood/Secondary xylem...
CTAGCAGGTTAAAAGGGCCTATGAAAGACACCTTTAAGAGGAAGCTCTATTGGTCAAAGAAGTGGAGGGGAAAGTGGGTTATAGTGAAGTATGGGGGCATAACTAGACCTTAAGATGAGAACAATGCCATATGAGGTTGTACCCACTTCTGAAGAGCTCTCCTTGCTAGGGTTAATGATAAGCCTTTCCTCTACAGGGAGTAAAAGAGAGTATGTAACAAATTACATGATTTTCATACTGAGTACAAGATCAATTGCATGGCATAAGGGTTATCCTGGAGGCTGCCTCGCGATAAAAGAGAATAAGGGTCTTAATCACCTTATATTCTAATGTACAAGTGATCCCTCCACCAACCAGACACCCCAATCTACTTGGGTAGAGGATTTCTTTTCTAAACTCAACTTGGATCGCACCCCTATCTATTTCCCTATACTAAATGAGGAAGAGAGGGGGATAATAGAGACCATTCTCCAAAGAAGGTTTATCTTAGGCCTAAAGAATTGGAGGTGATAGACACCTTATACAGGCTCCTCACCTTTCCTTATGACGTGGGCACATGGCCATCCAGGTATGAGAGATCCTTATATCTTCTCATTCTTCTAATGTATTATGTAGTTTTAAGGATGTGAATTTATTTTGTCCTTTTAATTGCTTAAACCTTCATGATGTGTGCCCGCTCAAAAAGTTAATGGGCTGAGGAAAAGAGGGTCATGAAGGAAGCAATAGAACAATATTGTGCTAACAAGATAGAGTTGCGAAGGCTAAGAGATGAGAAAGACGTTCAAGATGTTGAATTAAAGCCCTTAAGGCTACTTATGCTCAACTGCAAAGGGAGCTTAGAGCACAGACCTTCATTCAAGAGTCTACCTAGGAGAAACTTGGAGTGGCGTATAATCGGATAGATTCTCTAAAAAAAGAGGTGGTTGAAATCAAAGAGTCTAAGGAGACTTCAAAGGGGAGTTAAGGATGGCCAATGAGGAGGCTCAAGGTTCTTAGTTAAGGGTAGAGACTTTGAAGAATCCCTCATATAAGTTCTATGTTGAGTGTGGGGAGTATGTACGTCTGAAAGAGGTTATAAAGGATAGGCTTTTCTTGTCCATATCCAACTTGTATTTCTTTAACCTTTCAAGGGGAATACAAGTGGATTTTAGTGAGTCCTTCCCCAATGGTCAGGTTCCTGACTTTGATGACGTCTTCACCACTAGGGTCGCCTCAGTAAAGGAAAGGGTCTATCTAGCCCAGGAGCCTAGGATGGATATGTAATCTTTTTTTTTTACTTGTTTTATTTGTAATGTTTTATTTTGGCTTTCAAGCCTTGGAATTTTTTTTTTTGAATTACTATATTTTCCAAGTCTTTTAAATTGTTATATTTTCTAAGTCTTTTGGTAGGCCTTTTCAAGTAAACAACGTGGGTCCAACGTCCATTCTTAGAAAACATAATTGGTATAGGTCTATCATACATACTTAGAAATTAAGTTGTGTTGAACCAAAGCCCACACTTTAAAAATATTTTGTATAGGTCCAATGCTTATACATAGAAAATATTTTGTATAGGTCTAACACCCATACTTAGAAAATAAGTTGTATGGGTCCAACTCCTATATCATGTCGGTGAGGTTGGTGGTGTAGTTGTCTGACTTTGGCCATATATTGTTGTTATTTCCCCTTACTTGCGATAAAGAGGAACTTTTAGTGGCAGGTACACTCATGAGTCCTCTAGTCTGACTAGCCATGATATGGAATCGTGTCTTTAGATGGAGACAACACTTGAGGTTATGTTGACTACTGCCCATAGGGAGACCATATAACAACCCCTTTGAAGAAATGAAAGACGATTGGCCTTAAAGAGACCACATAATAATCCTTTTGGAGATGACGAGAAAAAATATATAAAAAAAGATGTGACATTCATAGATAAAAACATATATTTTTATTCACCATAATACAATTTTAAGTGGTCTGAATGCCAGGTGTGGGGGAGATTTTTCCTTTCCATATCTTGTAAATAATAAGTGTTTTGCCTTGACCACTCATATTACTCTAAAAGGATCTTCCTGTTTTGGGGTCAGTTTGCCCCTGTTTTATTTGTTACATGTAGCTTCTAGTTTTTTTAGGATTGAATCTACAAACTTGAATCTTCTATTTTTTACTTTGACATTATTTCTAACTACAGTAGCTAGGCAAGATTCTTCTAAGAAGTCGAGATTGGTCCTAAGACCTTATTTATTGCTTTCTAAGGTATAGTGAACTATCTAATGGCTTGAACATCAAATCTCAATGGGGATAATGACTTTAGTCTTACATATGAGGTGAAAAGGAGTTTAACCAGTGGACATCTTCTGACTTTTTCTTTAGGCCTATAAGATTTTATTCAGCAACTCTTGTAACAACCCCGATTTTCTACATCTTTTTTGGCGATACATTGGAAATTTTCGGGTAATTTTTTATATATATATATAGTTTCCACCAAAATTTCTACCAAAATTTCGGCAGAGCCTCTCCTATACTGGGATGTCCCAAGTTATCGACAAAATCACATTACACTTCTAATTTTTAATTAACATCCCGATCTAATTGTCTTGGATCTCAACCCAACTCATAATCATCAACACAACACATCTTATTAAATAACATCATATAATGTAATTCAAGTGAAAGATTCAATTTCAACTATAAACATGCATGCTTAAATAAGTACTTAGAGTTACAAATATTAGATTAACGTCATACATTTAATTTTACAGATTAATATTACATTTCAAGTTTTAGAAGATAAGACTTTTAATTTACAAATAATTACATGTTCAAAAGCAAAATGTAACTAAACCAATATCATTCCTGACGCGACTTTGATGGACCTGAAAATAGAAATTAACATGTACACATAAATAGAAAAAGATAGTAACAAACAATAACAATGATAGGTAATAATCTCCATAGAATTTCTTTTGAGACATAAAATTAGGTATAAACCTCTTTTACAACATGCATTTTCCATCTATTACCAATATCCATCTAATATCATATCTCATTTGTTAAGAATATTTCATCTTGAAAATCTCAACACAGCTCAACGATTTTCGAACACCATCTCCTTATAAATCAATTCTCACTTTATACCAATATATTCCTCTCTTGATATCATTAGCTTGTCTCATTCTTTTGGAATAACTAATCAACATTTTGCCTTTCATTTTCTAGAAGGTAATCGCCGACACTAATAAATCTCATTAGTATCATTAGTATTCTAATATTGGGTTAGACTAGTAAATTACATTCACGTGCTGATATCAATACAACCGATTAGTATCATTAATTATTCCTTTCCCAGAATAGTTAATAAAATCTTATTCATATCTGGTTTACCATCAAAGTTGCCAACGTCAGGGACCTTTGACATCATTAGCCTCCTTACCACATCAGAAATGGTTGCCGATACCAATGTGACCCATTGATATCATTGACTATTCTCGACCCATAATAGTTAATCAACTTATCTTTTTCACTAAACCAGAAGTAACCATGTCGATGTTAGTAATCTTTACTAACATCATTAGTCACCCAATTGCTCGAGATCGAGTAAGAAATGCTGGCATCGATAAAACCTCATCGATACCATTAGCAATCCAAACCCAGATAGCTAATCAATATCGTCTGAAATGCTGGTACCAATGAAACCTCATTGATACCATTAGTTATCCAAACCCGGATAACTAATCAATGTTACCTGAAATGTCGGTACCAATGAAACCTCATTGATACCATTAGCTATCCAAACATGGATAGCTAATCAATATCACCTGAAATGTTGGTACCAATAAAACTCGGATAGCTAATCAATATCACCTGAATTTTTCATTCATACTGATCCTTTTTTTTTTAATACTATATGTATTGTAACCACGGTTCTAAGTATCATTCACATACAAACTTAGTTATCGACACTACAACCACTAAGTGTCATTCACATAACTTTGGTCACTCTTATCGCAGTGCCAAGTGTCATTGTAATATATCCTTAGCCACCGACACTATGGTGACCACTTATCTATCGTTTCTCCCCTAATCTCTAAGTCATTGTGGATACCCAATCCATATTGAGGTATGTAAGATAATTACATCTATTCCAAGGCTATCATGGCTAATTCAATGTCTAATCCATGTAAGGTAATTGTATTCATCCTAATAATAACAAAATTAATTTGATACATAACAATGCACGCAAGATACTGATATTCATTCAAACATCATCCTAACTAATGAAGGTATATCGTTGCATGCATGGTACTCTTATTCATTCCAACAATATCATCACAAGTTTGATACATATCAATGTATGTAAGATACTCGTATCCATTTCAATTATATCATAACTAGTCAATACATATCAAAGCACGCAAGATACTAATATTCATTTTAATATTATCGAGGCAATAAAACAATAAATTGTAAAATTTATCAATAAGTTTACACAAATTAAAAAGATAAGGTGCAATGCACCTACCTAGAGTATGTGCATGTGCTGCCACTCCATGCAACTATCCAGTCCCCACAACTTCCTCTATATCACTAGGGATTTAGTTTTTATTAACAATACAACCAACATCATAACTTTATTTAATTTTCATTCAACTAGTATTCTCAAACCAATAACAAGGAATTTCTTTAGGATCTCATACTCTTATCCATTTTCATGTTTATATTCATTCTTATAATTTTGTTATCAAAACCATCACTCAACAACAATTCCAAGCAAAGATTAAAAATTGTCTAATTCCGATCAATTTAGCTTAACCAACCCAGAATACCATCTAGTGTTTTAATCATAAGTAAAGCTGTAAAACTCAGTTTTAGGCGTGATTTATCTCTATGAAAGGCTAAAACATAGAAATACAACTTTTATGAAGAAACCAACTCCAAATTATTTTGTTTTAAAGCTCAAAATCAACAATCACAATAGCCTCTCCTTTATAGCTAAAATTTTGGACAACGAGGATTTTTATCCATTGGAAATCCTTTTCAACTTCCAACTTATTTTCATGTATAAACAACATTATCCAAGGTCATTTGGAATCATTAAATCATAAATTTAAACCAAATCTAAAGCAAAACATTCAAACAATTTCTCTATCTCTACAATATAGCAAGACTAGGCCAAAATAAGAAAACTCATCCTTTTGGGATTTCTCCTATTATTATTATTTATTTATTTTTTTACACACACTATATATGTTATTATCCTTGTTTAACATTATTAATACAACAAAATGATGAACCATTCATTTTCTTGCACTTTCTCCTCGTGTGATTAAACATATGCGACAAACCTTGACAATTAATATTCTTAGATCATTATCATAACAATAATTTCTCCCTACTAGTTGGAATCCATGGCAATCTTCATTAATTAATAAATTTGCCAAAATACTTATGGCTAGCTTTAAATACATTTTATTTTCCAAATTTCTTCTATTTCAATTTCTTCATGGTTCCACTCCATTCATATCCACACAACTAACAAGTTAGCTTTTTATTCAATCAACATGTTCATATAACAATGTTCCTTCCTATTCTTACACAATAATCATTCTTTCCCTCATATAAAGAATACACAATTAATCTATAACAAGATATTTTACCATTACATCTTCCATAAACCCTACACCCACACAATTCTAATTTCATCAAAACATGTATTTAATCAAGCTTACTAAAATTTGCCAAAACTAGCAATAGATTCAAAAAGCAATAACTCATTAACCTCTAATATTTGTTTTAAACCCAACGGTCAGACTATATATCATAGATTTGTGCATAATATATCTCAAAATTAGAATGATCCAATGATTGGCTCTCCCTAAATCTGAATAAAATCGAGCTGACCTGAAAATGGACGAGCTATTGTTCAACATGCACGAAACCTTGCCAGAGAGTGAATTTTCGATCTCCACCGTCAGAATGAAGGCAACATCTAGGCACACCACATATCCAAGAATGAGCATGATCCAACGGTGGAAGAGAGAGAAATCGGCCGGCAACCAAAACTGCCCTACAGGTGTATTTCCTTTTCTTTTCCAGGAAAGTTCCGAAGATGATTTCTGTCAACATGATTGTGGTCTGTCAAATCCCTCAGGTCATTTAATAGAGGAGTGGGAAAAGAACCATATATCAAAAACGCAGCATGATCCAACGGTGGATTCCAAAGATATGGCTACTGGAGCATTGTTGGTTTTCTTCAAATTCTGCACTTCTCTCTCTAGCTGAATTTTCTATATTGTCTCACTTTTTTTTTGAACTGGTGGCCTCTTTGCTGTTTATAGGCATATTTTCCCCTAATTACAATTTTGTCCCTCATTTATGCCTTTATGTATTTTATTTTATTTTTCATGTAAACTATGTAGTTTATTTCCGCTTAAATCGCTAGTCTTTACCAAACTCCGATTGGGATGAGATCTTTAATTAAGCTAGAAAGAAATGTTAATAGATTTTATGTATAATTTCATCTTGATTTGACGATTGGATTGGGAACTCAGTTTTCTAATGTAAAATTGGTCAGTTCATAACTTTTTCATCAACGATCCTAATTTTCTTGTTCAATCTTTACATAAAATCATATCAATTATCCTTCTAAACCTTTAAGGTCATTTTATTATTTTGGAATATATTCATTAAAATTTCCACCTTTATTTATTTATCGGGCTTATTACCGTTTGAAAGTGACATCACTGATTTTTAATTGGTATTTGCACCTTTAGTCCTACCCTTTGCATTGCATTATTCTTTATTATAATGTATTCTTTATTATCTCACTTATTTTTTAGAAACATTTTGTCATATTTCTCATTATTTTATCCATCAAAACACATTACCAGTTTCTCTATCCTTATGAATTCTAAACCGAAATTCATTTTATGGAGGTCATCTCTTCCATTATATATCATTATTTATCTATTATTCTAATCTTGGTTTCCATCCCTCATTGAAATCATACCACTTTTAGTCTTACGTTTACATGAGGGTTTACATATCTACATATTTAAATTATAAAATTTATAGGGTTTCACAGCGCTGCCCATTCTGATTGGACTTTTTTAATTTTATTTTTGAGTTCATTAAGAAAGATTCTATTAGTCAGTTTAGCTTGACCATTGGTCTAAGGATGCAATATGTCAAAGAAACAATGATTAATATGAAGCCTTTGACACTGCTCTCTTATCTTATGGTTGTCAACTTATGTTCTATAATCTATAATCAAGACTTAGGGAGCCAAAATGAGAAGAATACCAACACTTTGTTAGTGGTTATCTCTATTAAGGCCTCTACTTTAACCTATTTAGTAAAATAAACAACAATTACTAGGAGAAACTATCTTTTACTCATGGCCTTAGGGACGGAGCTAGGCTATCCATCCTTCATTGTGCAAAAAGCTAGGGGAAGGTTATGGTGGTCATTTTTATAGATTATTGATGGGAGACTAAGGCAAGCCTCTAACACTAATCATATTTCTTCATTAAATCCATGACATCATGGAGTATAGTTGGCTAATAAAACTTGTTTATGTGGCCTACGCAACGAGGGCTCTAAATCTAGACCACATGTACCTTCATGTATCTCTTTCAAACCACAAGTGCTTTCTTTTAGGGATAAGCACTTTATTAGTTGAGGTGGGACAGATCTTCGATGTAGGATGTTGTCAGTTATGTAATACCTTGCTACTTGCCCAGTCAAATAAATGGATACATTTTTGTTTAAGGGTAACTCCTCGATAATCATATAATGCATAATTAAGATCCTTCAATCTTCCTCAGTGTTGATGAGAGAGGAGCCATTAACTCTTCTTTATCCATATTTGATTTTTCCAGAACTTCAACCCAGACTTCTGTAGGGAGGTTGATAGTACTTGAACTTGCTAACTTGGACAAGAGATTTTCCTGATGATTTTCTTCCTTTAGAATACGAGTGATTGAAATATTATTGGCTCCAATATTCAAATAAATTTGAACCTTCTGAAGATACTGTTACATGGTTGGCTCTCTAACTTCATACACTCCTTGGCATTGACCAAACACCAATTATGAGTTATTATGAACTTGGAGGGGTATGCATTCAAGGCCTCTATATGGTGTAATCCTACAAGAAGAGTTGCATACTTTGATACATTATTCATAGGTGGGAACTTAAAATAGACTCCATATTCAATTACTTTTCAGGACTGATAAGCATTATCCCAGATTCACTTTCATTGCTATTGGAAGAGCCATCAATATATATTTTCTTGGTAGGGATCATCAAAGGTTGTTTTACTAGAGCCTCTGGTTTAGCAGAAGAAGTTGTGGTTGAAGGTGGGGATTCAAATGTCTGTATATGACCTTTGAAAGAACATTCAACAATGAAGTCTATAAAGGCTTGACCCTTTATAACTGGTTAGGGTCTATACTAAAGACCAAACTCTCCCAACTTGACAACCTATTTAATTAGGTGCCTAGACATGTCTGACTTATGGACTATCTATCGTATAGGATAATTTGTCAAAAATATGACTTGATGAGCTTGGAAGTATAGTTTCAACTTTTTAAAGGATCTTACTAGAGCAAGGGCTACCTTCTTCACTTTTATATATCATTTTTCAATATTATGAAGAGTATGACTGTAATAGTAAACTAGACGTTGTATTCCTTTATCTTCTCTTACCAGAACAGAGCTTACAACTGAATCTTCCACTTTCAGGTAAAGAAAAAAAAAGGTTTTTATTCTTTCTTGGTTGAGACAAGATCTTGGTAGATGAAAAATGTGTTTTGAGCTCTTCAAAAGCCTTCTAGAAATCTGAAGTCCGTTCAAATTTTTTTACATTTCTCAAGGTCTTAAAAAATAACAGGGTACGCTCCCTTAGACAAGTTATAAACCAATAGAGAGCAACCAATCTCCCTATAAGATGTTAAACTTCCTTTATTAACCAAGAAGTAGTCATGTTTAATATGGCTTGAATCTTTATTGGGTTAGTTTTAATTCCATTGCTGCTTACTAGGAAACCCAGAAACTTTCCTTATTTGATTGCAAAGACACACTTGGAAGGGTTAAGTTTTATCTAGTGGTGGCTCAACATAGAAGACTTCTTCTAGGTCCGAAAGACATTGCTAAAAGTTCATGCTCTTCACTAACATGTCGTCAAAATATCCTTCCATAATCCTTCCAAGTTGATTCTTGAATATTTTATTCACCATCTATTAGTAAGTAGCTGCAACATTCTTTAACCCAAAAGGCATGACTATGTAAAAAAATATTTCTCCCTCAGTTATGAAAGTTGTTTTTTCCTTATCAACTAGGTATATGAGAATCTAATGATATCCGAAGTTGGCATACAAATAGCTCTAGTATTCAAAACTTATGATGGAGTCAACCAAACAGTCGATCTTGGAGAGAGGATAGGTATCTTTTGGGCAAGCTTTGTTCAAATATTTAAAGTTCTCACACATTTGTGACTTGTCATTGGTCTTCTAGACCATCACCATATTCCCTAACTAGGTAGGGTATATCATTTCCCTAATAAAGCCAGCAACTAGGACCTTATCCACCTTTTATGTTATTACTTTTTATCTTTCACCCCCAAAATTCCTTTTCTTTTGGTGAATTGGATGAACATTTGGGTTCACTTTCAACTAATGAGTTGTAATTGTAGGACTAATTCATGGCATGTCAGAAGTGTCTATTGCAAAATTGGACCTTTGGATATGAAGGGGCTTTGTCAGTGATTGTTATTTTGTTGGTGTTAGGGTGGAACCTATTTTTGTGATGATTTGCTTTTTTTTTTTTCTAGAGGTGCATCCCTTAATTCTTTAGTGGCCTCAATTTTAACCTTTACTCTTTCCTTTAAGAACCATCACTAGTCTAGTACCAGGGCCCTTTTCCCTTTTAGACAAGTAAATGTACATTACCTCAAGGTTACTTGATTCCCTTATATCGTGGCCACTCTCTTCTGAGTTGGGAATCTTAGTACTAAATTTCTAGTGTTAATAACTGCATTAATTTGATCCATGAGAGGCCTACCCAAGATGGTGTTATAAGCCAAGTTCATGTCCATAACCATGAAAGTTTGTTGAAGGGAAACACACTTAGAGGGAGTGGCAATGGTGATTGGGATTTCCAAAGCGCCTTTCGCTGGTATGCCTAAGCTTTCTATCCTAATGATAGGATTTTTCATTGGGGTTAGTCTTGAGGGGTATATCCCTATATGTTCTATTACTTCTCCAGAAAGGATATTAACTGCACTCCTAACATCTACCAACACTCAATGCACTCGATGATTAGAAAGGATTATATATATGACCAGGGCATCTTCATGTGAGAAAGTTATTCCCTCTTCATCTTCTAGGGTGAAGATGATGGGCTCGTGCTAATGGTTTTAGAGACAATAATTTGTAAAGACTTGTTTCCCATACTTTTTTTTTCACTATATTAGAATCATCTCCTATAAAGGTGCCACCCAAAATCACATTAATTTCAGGTAACTCCAATGTAGACCGATCATGCTCTTCCCTACTCTGCTTCAAGTAGGAGTCCTTCTTCAAGAATTGGCGGATATAGCCTTTAGCTATCAACCTTTCCATTTTATTATTCAAGACATAATAGTCCTCTATGTCATATCCCTTATCCTCGTGGAGCATATAGTATTTCTTAGATATGTGGGTATTGGGTGGAGATTTTATGGGTGAAAGGTAACAAATGAACTCCTTACCATGGATGACTATGAGGGCCTCTATAAAGGTAGTGTTCAGTGGAGTGGTATGCATTTTAGGGTAGTTTGGAGTTCCCTTATCAGCATTTTCCGACTCTTCTTAGGGTTGATATCTTTTCTAGAAGAATGATCTCGCTTAAAAGACTTCTTAAGCATATTTTCTTTAAAGAAATGAGGAAGGCCATGATGTAGCACACTTGCCTCCTTTACCTGAATAGCCAAGAATAAAGGCGTTTCACTTGAACCTGTCGAGGAAAGTAGTTGAACTTGTCGAGGAAAAGTAGTTATAGCTTTGCATATGAACCATCAACATTTAATACCATAAGTGGAGACTAAAGGGAGAATCCTTGTCTTTTTGGAGTATCATAGTAGTGGGGGAAGCACTTTGTTAACCACTTATTGTCGGTCATCATTGTCAAAAGTATTGATTTTAAATACATCACTTTTTTTATGAAATATTTATAACTGTAATTGTGGTTATTTTTTAAAATATATTTTATATGAAAATATATTAAAATAATATATTTTTTATTTTT
>Ga0325402_1006224_pt1 | contig 11267 bp, 7 predicted proteins | sample PopdelMetagenome_22_FD_207212 | JGI IMG/M metagenome (GOLD analysis project Ga0325402, IMG submission 207212) | Populus deltoides microbial communities from Bellville, Georgia, United States - Xylem-PdKOR-R3 | ecosystem: Host-associated > Plants > Phyllosphere > Stem > Wood/Secondary xylem...
CCAGGTCTGTTCTCTTCACCCCCCGCACCATGCATTCTTTTTGCTTTGTGTTTGCACTGTTCAAGTGAATTTTAATTCACTTGAATAGTAACGTGGTCTCTTTGCATGCATTTTGCCTTGTTTCATTAAGAAGATTGTGCCCTTTTGCTTTTGTGTCCAGCCGGGTCACTTGCGTTGTTTTTTAAAAAAAAATAAAAGAAAGAGAAAGAGATTTATTTTCTGGAATATTTATTTTAAAGTCTGAATTTTTTTATGTTGTAAAAAAATATATACAAATCTCGTATTTAGAATACCCGGTTTTCGACGCAACTGCGGCAAATATACATATATATCAAAATTTGTTTTCTTATGTGTTGCATACAACCAATACCCTAACATGTTTTGAACTCTCTTTTTTTATATACAAAAAATATTGGAAGTTTCGAAAATGTATTTTCGCATGGATTTCTTAAACACAACAAAAATTATTTTCTTGCATTTCTAGATTTTACAACATGTTTGTAAAACTCCAAAGGGTATTGGCCAATATTCCAAAAAAATAAAAAATCTTATTTTAGGAGGAATTCATCTATTATTTACCGTTAATGTTCGGATAAAGAAATCCCAAAGGGATGAATATCCAAAATATTTAATGGGAATAACTTGTTATTATTCACTGTTAATATTTGGATAAAGAAACCCTAAGTGGTAAATATCCAAAATAATTTTCTAGGGATAATAAGTCATCACACATCCTTGAAAGAAGCCTTGATTATAATCCAGGACATTTCAATTTTTTTTTACTCCATGGTTTACTAGCTGTGAGAGTATAAAACACTAAAGCAAAAATAGGCTTTTAAAGCGCCCTAGATTTCTAATTTTTTTGTCCCTTCTCCTTGCGATTTACGAGTCGCAAACTCTTGAAATACTAAGGAAAAAATGAGCTTTTAAAGCACATGGAATTTCCTTAGATTTCTATCTTAATAAATTTAGTTTGAATCAAACCAAGGAAAACTTATGGGATTAGAAAACACCAACACCATAGCAATTATAAAGCAAACCAAACACCAAGCAGCTTACCTTAGGTAGGGCGTACTAGGGGTGCTAATACCTTCCCTTTATGCAACCAGTCCCTTGCCTTAAAATCTCTGAAAGACCAGCTAGGTTTCCTAGTGACCATAATACTAGGTGGCGACTCTCTTTTACACAAAAAAATAAAAGACCCTGAAATCAATCGAGGATCGCCGCGACGCCGCGCTCCACCGCGAGGGTGCGACAAAAATGATGAAAAAGATGATGAAAAACAAGTGAAAAATAAAATGAAGAATGAATTAAAATTTGGGTTAAGGGTGACATAATTAGAAGTTTAAAGATTTCATTAAACTTTTGACTAGTTTAATTAATCCAATCAAGGGTTTAATTGGAGAATTGATAAGTTTTGAGACTTAATTAAGCTTGAAATTAATTTAATTAATCCAATCAAGGATTTAATTGGAGAATTGATAAGTTTTGAAACTTAATTGATCTTGGAATTAATTTAATTAATCCAATCAAGGATTTAATTGAAGAAATATCAAAGTTTGGGGTTTAATTGGGGTCTAAATTGCAAAGATTAAAGTCCAAGGACTAACTTGTAACAAGGGCCAAAATACAGAGGTCCAATTACAATTTACCCAAGGGCTTGATTACATGATTTCAGAACTTTAGTGACTAGATTGAAAATGGTCATTCCCATCGCACAAACGGTGCCATTTTTAGAAATCATTCATCGCCCTTTTCGTCTCCTTCCACACGAACGGTTTCTGCAGTAATGGTTTTGAAGTCGTTTCAATTGAAGAGGTGCTTGGCATTCTTTGGCTATAAAGCCAAAGAAGATGAGGGAGCGAAAAAGAAAAAAGAAAAGCCATGAACGGCAGGGGGAAGAAAAACTGGGGGGCAAAATTGGGGGAATTGGACTGAAAAGGAGAAGGAAAAAACTGGGAGAAGAAACCGGAGAAAAAACCAGCGTACCCAGCTTCGCCCTCGTCTTCAGAACCTAGAACACGAAGGGAACACAGGAGACATGAAAAAACCAGAAAAACAGAGTAAAACCAGAGCAGAGCCAGAGGCAGAACCAGAGCAAAAACAAAGCAAAGAACCCGAGAAAGCTTGGGTCCAGCCAACCCCTGGTTCCAGGACCTTTACCATCGTAGTCTTCGTCTAGAGCAGGGGAATTCGAAAGCAGAGACCAAAAGGTTATTTTTTTCTTCCCAAACACAATCTCAAAGGGGAAAAAGGAAAACAGAGAAGGAAAGAAAAACGGAGAAGCAACCATTTCGCGCCTACAGAAAAAGAACAATCCAAAAGATAGTGGAGATACACCGGGAAACAAAAGAAAACAGCCACCACGCCATTGTTTTCGGTGCCGTTCTTCACTGCACAGGTAAGTCTCCATCCTCTGCATTCAATAAGTCTTTCAAATGCAGTGTGAAGGTAATTTAATTACCTTCACACTATTCATGCACGCTGAATTTACTTCACGCGTGCTTCTTCTTCTTTTGCCCAGCCGGGCTGGCTGGGTCCAGCCCAGCCCATGTGGGGTGAGTTGGGCCCAGCTCAAAAAAATAAAAAGGTAGAAAAATAAAAAAAATAAAAATATATATGCTTAAATAAAAATAATATAAATTTATTGGTTTATTCATTAACGTCAGAGTCAGGAATAAAAATACCGATTTAAATTTATATTATTTTTATTCAATGTATTTTATTTTATTTAGCTAGAAAAATAAAAAATATGTGCATGCGTAACAATAAATTTATTTTATTTGTTTATTCACTAGCATTAGAGTTAGAATAAAAATATTGATCTAAATTTATTTTTATAGCTACGTAATATTTACCAACGCCAGAGTTGAAAGTGTCCGTAATTGAATATTCACTAGTGCCAGAGTCAGGGATATTATAAGCAAATTATCATAGCATAAGCTAATAAATATTTAGCAATTTAAGACAAAACCAGCAATGCAGTTTGCCTCAGGCAGAACGTTTAAGGGGTGATAAAATCTTCCCTTTTACATAACCAATCCCGAGCCATAGCATCTCTGTTGGCCAGTTAGGGTTCCTAGTGACCGTAATACTAGGTGGTGACTTCTTAGATAAGATCTTTTCCCCTAAAAGAACAAGATGCAAGAAATCTGTTCTTTTTTTCATAAATTGAAGATTATTTTTAGGGTCGCCGCGATGTCGGGTGCGACAATTTTTATGAATCAATTACCATAAAAAACATTGCTTATAAGATTGAATGATGATGTTTCACAATGTCTAGGTCAACTCGTTTATGCATCATGTAATTTTATCTTTTTAAATTTAATGGACCACATGATGAGACAATTGAACTTCATGAAATAGCATATGTCTATTTTTAGATGAGATAATTTAATTAAATTATAAGTTGAAATTCCTGAAGTAGGTTTCAAGACTTGTGTAGTAGTATTTTTTACATGGAAAGTAACGAACATATTACTTGCATCACATGTTATAAGAAATTATAATATGCAAGACTATATAAACAATCGAGTCACTTGCATGTTGGCCGTATTGATACCAGACAATATTTAAATAGTTGTATTATCCTTTGGTTTAATAATTACCTATAATCGAAACTAACCATATAATTAATTATACTTCATTTTGTTTTCACTATAAAAAAAAATCTTGTGAAAGAAGGCTTTTTTATGTTTTGTTTTTTTGGTATGATACATGAATAGTTATATGGTTTCAATGTTTTTAGCAATATTTTCTAGAATCAAACTGCACTTAACCTCACTTAAAGTTGTGAGCTTTTATAATAACATTGAATTGAGCATGACATATTTGATTAGTTTTAGTTGCTCGTGTACCAGTATTTTATAATTTATGGTTTACATATTATCAAGAAGAAGAAGAAGAAGAAGAAATTATCGTAATTTGCTAGGACTTTCATTTGCATATTAGTGACTTTAATTTGCATGCAGGCTATGGTAGGAATATTGTCGTGCTCCATATAAATGCAGACAAAGACTGATGTTGTCTTTGGTACAATAAGATTTGAAGACAATCAATCTCACACATGTGGCTAAAACATGATGTGGAGAAATGTCTTTATCATTTTTAACCTCAAATGAGCTAGCAAACTGATAAGAGACACCTTTTGTCTTTCCCATCTTTGAGACATGCGAGATTCCTTGTCCATATTTCGTATTTATACCTCTTAGAGGGAAGTATAACACCTTACGTTAGGGTTTAGTGTTCAACTGGTACTGGGACGTTGTTTGACAGGCCTATGGAGTAGGGCTTTTAATAATTTTGACCCATTTCAGTTGTTAGTTGTTAAATCATTTCCTGTTTTGACTAGAAAAAGCTCATATTTTCTGTGAATTCAACTCTTGAATCCCTTATCTGCATCACTGCGAGCAAAAAAAATAAACTTAGAATGGTCCTCGTCTAATCAAGGCATGCTAAAAAAACATTGGCTACTTTTCAGTCTTTACTCTTTACTAGGTCTAGGATGTATATAATTTTCTTAGTTCTCCTGTCCATCTCCTATAAGATTTAATAAACCAAAAAAAGATAAAAGGTTATTCTAAATGAAATGGATCTCTAGGAGCAAATGATTTCAAGTTGAAATGATCAACACACACACACATATATATAAGTTGAAAAACCTACAGCTTATGTTATGCTGTCAATTCAACAATCAGAATTGCCAAACTCTGAGGTCAAGTTAAAAAAATCCTTGAGAACCAACTCATAGATGAAAAAACAAGAAAACTGCCGTCAGCCAAGGCTTCAAGAATCTCTCAGTTTATCACTCTCCTTGACTTTGCACTAGCTATAACTCAGTGTCGCATAATCGGATCATCAAATTAGACACCATTCTCCGAGCGAAAGGAATATAACTCAGGCTGTACCTGAAACAGCTCAAACTGGGCAAATAAGTACTGCGAACAAAGCATTTAAAATGCCAAAAGAACTTCCTATTGTCAAACTCAGAGAAGCTATTGTAGAGATGTTGCCTGATACATGAGAAAAAAAAAGGCTGAAAATCATATTTTGTAGTCTGGAAAATTAGAGAAGAAACAGTACATGGCTGGAACCGTGTATTGTAGTCTCTGAAAAACAAATAAGAGTGTGATGTATAATTTCAATCCCAAATAGTCTGAACACTATTTTGTACTATATACAATATTGCAAGACTTCACTGTACAATTCTAATCTTGTGTCCTTATGCCTTCCAATAAAACTGGTGAAATGGGCAAAAGTGAAAGACAAACTTACCAGATAAGGGCACAGATCTCGAATATGATGGCAAACACTGTTAAAATCTTGCTATGGATCTGCAACATGAAAAGAAAGTGTAGAAATGCCCATTTGAAAGATTATGAAATAAGCAAGAAATGATTTAAAACTGCTATGATTTGAAAGTTTTTATTTTATTTTATTATATATATATATATATGAGAAAGGTGACTTAGGTGTGTTTTATTGTCAGATATTCAACACAATTGCAGTTCTCTAATATTTTAAAATTTGTTAATTATCTTTTCCCATTTGGAGATGGTCCTGTTCTCTAAATTGATCTTGAACATTTTTTTTTCTCTAATAAAGGAGGGGAAGCTTTAGCCCTATAAGCTCACAAGGACCAGGATGTGAGATGGCAGGGCCATTTTAGTCTACCGCTCTGTTCAAACTAGAAGCTTTTCATGATTTGACCTCTTCTGAAATTTTGGTGAATTTGTGTGAGAAGTTCTTCTGAGAGACAGCACAAGGATAAAAGCATAGGGAATGGAAGCCCATCAGGAAGCATGAACAGAGGCGAAAATGGTTTCAAGTTTAACCACTTGGTTAAAATTCCAAGGAATCTCAAATTTTCACAGACACAGGTAAAAGGAATCCTCGGCTTCATTTAGTCAGTGTCACTGAGGCAGAAAGCTTTCTGGTCAATGCAACTTCATTTGTTAATTAACGCAAATAGATACAATGGTAGAAAGTTATAACTAAAGTCTACATTATTTAAATTTGCATCCATAACTCAGAATCAAAATGCCAAGATGGTGTAAATTCTTCTGTGGTAGATAAAAAAGAATGCAATGACAGCTAAAGAAATGAAGGGGGAAAATGGAGAAAATATGACAGAATACCAGATAATTAGGAGAAGTGCAACTTTCTTTGAGGTAGCAGTGAAGAAGAACCTTGATCGTTAACAAAAGGAATTCTAGTACCAAATTTAATAACTTGAGGTAAAAATGGTTAGATGCACATTATCTTGTATGCCACAGTATATAAACTAAGGATAACAGAACTTCTCATTTTAATTGCAAGAAAGTGAAAAGAAATGGGCATGATCCAGATTCCAGAATACTCATGTTTGGGATTGAAAAATTAAACAAACCAAGGATAGTAACCCTATAGGTCATAAAACAATCATGATTCATTGCACTTTAATTTCCCAAGTTTTCTCTATCATTGAGGGGCACTACTATTATATTTGAATAATGAATTGAAACTGTTGACTTACCAAGAGTGCACAAATGAGAGCCGGAACAACGCATCCGATGTATATAGCTGTTGCATAAATTCGGGCAGGGTCAAACATCATGCCTAGTTGTCGCCCAGGTCCAATGAGGAATGCTGTGCTGACATACACAAAACAAATTCAGAATGCAAAAGACCTCAAGAAGGACAACAATTCAGTTGATCTGAATTACAGATGATCTCAGGGATACTATCTGTGTGGAATCAATAAAGCTCTCTAACTTATGTAAAATCACTTCCAAATACACAATAACACACGACTGAGTAGGCTGGCATAGTCCAACTTGGAGTGCCAAAAAGCCTTAGATCAAAAGTGATCAAATTAACTAGTTTTTGCCAGATTATTCAAAGTGTTTATATTAAGAAAGAATTTAAATGAAGTTATGCCAAGCAACAATAAAAAAAACAGGAAAAAAAAGAAGCCCTTCGTTTCTATGATGAATAAGAAGTGGTGTTTTTGTTTTACATGTATGAAAGAAATATTACAAATCAGGGTGGCAAGGGGACTGAATATAAACTTGTGCCTGAACAAACCAGCAAATAGAGAGATTAAAAATAAAAGATTAAAATGTAATCTAAATTGAGTAAGAATGTCAATCTACCTTCCAACTGCCAACACATTGCCAAAGATGAACAATAATGCAAATTTAATGGGCTTGGCAAACACAATCAAGGACTGCAACACAAACAGATTTTGTAAAGCTATCAGCAATTTTAAGATGCCCACTTGCTTCCATTGAAATACAGCTTTCAAAATGTCACAATAAATGATCACAAAAGCTAGTACGTTTTCTAACAGGATTATGACTCAAAATCAGTATATTCCTTCAACATGCTCAGATTCTCAATGTTCTATTATCCCACACTTTCCCTCAACTAATCTAAACTTACCTACTTAAGCAGGAAATGCTATCTAGTAGTAATAATGGGATTGAATGTCTACTTAGAGTTTCTATGCTCAAAGAAAAGGAAGAAGGTTAACTTAGGAGTTCAAAATTTACAGATATTGGTAATACAACACCTCTTATGCAATTAGGTATGCTAACAATCTAAGCCAAGCAGAAGAACCTGATAAAATTTTCTCCAGATACATATCCTATTCATTTACTTCCCATTTCTTTGCAGCCTCAAACTAAATAATTTCATCACTAATAAGGTACAAATACATATCATTTTTAACCTCTAAGATGCATTCTAAACTATGACGCTGATTTTGAAATGCGATCTTCTTTTGATAGTTTGGCCCAATGATCTAATTCGATGATAGCTTACCAAGTATCTTTTCCATGGATGATAGAATGCATTATTGGAGAAAAAGGGCAACATTGAGAGAAGTTTTGAAAGAAAAGAAAAGAAAAGAAACAGAAATTGTTGGTGAGGGGGATCTATATATGGTCCATGCTCATAGGCTCCAGGCTGTTATAGACAGTCCAGAAATGATGATTGTCCAAAATCTCCAACATGACAGGAATTCCCATATTCTTCTCGAGGCAAGTTTAGAGGACTGCTCCTCAGTGTTTATATGCCCGAGCTAACAACATATCAACCACCAACCAAAGGTATACTACCATCATCCCACGGGAGTGATGATTTGATACATGAGTTATATAAATGGTGCTTGTGGCATCCTGTTAACAAAATGCAGTAAATGTAGTGGAAGCATGTAAAAAGCAATGTGATCTGCAGATGCGGACAACTTGCCCTTCTTAGATGCCCTGATAGGGAAAAAGAAAGTTTAATACTAAGCTTGCTATGGGACTGTTCCTTGTATTATGGAAAGTAGTCTAATAAAAGACATGCTACAAGATGACAGTAAATTCCTTGTATAGTTGTATTAGATAATACACCTCTATAAATTGGCCAAAGAATTACCCTATAAAAGTTTGAAAACCATTGGAATAGTCTAAACAGATTGAATTGACAACGTCAAATTAGTAAACCATGAGTTACAAAACCCAACTTTAGACTGAACTGCAAAAGTTGAACATTTAATGAACTCCTCAGGAGCAATTCCACTGTTTTATAGACATTCAGTTAAAGAAAGAAATTTGAAACCTTGGACACAGATATAAACACAGAGGAAGAAAATCTATAAGCTCCTTGCAATATTTGAGACAAGAATATTTCTACCATTAATTACTTCCAATTTTTCCTCTTCAAAAGCTAATTTCAAGACATATTAACACTTCCAAAAACACATTAAAATTCAATCACTAACATCGCATAAGGAACACATTTTATGCTTCAATACAATCCAACAACAAACAAAAAGATAAACTTCAAACCCAAAAGGTGGACATACCAGAAACATAAGAGCCAAACCAGCGACCAAAGAAGCAGCAAATGCATACATTCTCTGCATAAACAAAAACCCAGATAGCCAAAAGGCTTTAAAAAATAAAAAAGATGAAAACTTTATAATCAAGAGAGATACACCTCGTAGAAAATTTCGGTTTGGTTACTTCTTTTTTTTAATAAAAACCAAACCGAATCGAAAATTATCACTCCATCGTACAAGATTTGAGGTGGAATTAGAAAAACAAACCTGCGTAGGAGAAAGTGAACAAAAGCCATCTGATTCTTCTTCCAAGAAACTCTCTTCTCTCTCCCCATCATCACCTGATAAGAACTGATTTAGCTTCCACATGGGTATTTTTTCGTAAAAATTTAAGATTTTTCAATGCTTTTGATCATTTTTTCTTTCTAACAACATTCTAAAATCTCCTGGAGACAAAAAAAAATAAAAAAAAAAAATCCCTGAAGAGAGAAGGCAGGAGCAATGTTTACGGGTTTTTTTTTTTTCGGTAACGGCTGTATTTCAAGTAATTTTTCATCCTAAAATATATATTAATAATTTTTTTACTTTTTAAAAATTATTTTTAATATTAACATATTAAAATAATTTAAAAACATTAAAAATATATTAATTTAAAATTAATAAAAATATAAAAAATTAAAAATTAAATTTTATTAAAAATATTTTTGAAACGTAAAAATAAACAGGCCCTATATTAAACTGGCAAAATAGCTTTAGCGGAGATAGTTGTTGTTATTATTTTTTAAAGTATATTTTATTTTAAAATATGTTAAAATAATATTTTTTATTTTTTAAAAATTATTTTTTATATTAATATATTAAAATAATTTAAAAATATAAAAACATATTAATTTAAAATAAAATAAAATAAAAGTATTTAATTTTTTTTAAAAAAATAATTTTAAAATAAAACCAGGCACGGCAATGAGTCATTCCAGTCCCTTTAATTTGGACATTTGGAGTTAAGATGCTCTGAGTTTGAATAAATTATACCAGCCCCCCTGAAAACCTGAATATTAATACCTTGACCACATAAATACAAGTATTACAATTAACATCGAAAGTTTAATTGTAACGTTATAGTTTTTTTTTTTTAAAAAAAAAAAGATTATCCTAATATCTTTGATTTGAAATTTTGTATTTATGATTCATTTTATTTATTTTACCATTCCATTTATATTCCTAATCGTGAGATTTAAATATGATATTATATAAACATACTTAAAAATACCATATTAAAAATATTAAATATAAGTAAATACACATGATTTTAGATGAGAAAAACTAAAAAAAATAATTTATAAATACCAATAAATTGTTTTTTTCAAAGAATGATCTGCTATAAATATTTATTAATTTACCATCTTCTTTAGCATATGGGATAAAAATTATCAATAATTTTATTATTTTTATAGCAGATCATTCTTTGAAAATAAAAATTATTGGTATTTATAAATTATTTTTTTGAGTTTTTTTAACTCAAAAAAATAATTTATAAATACCAATAATTTTTTTTTTCAAAGAATGATTTGCTATAAAGATTTATTAATTTACCATCTTCTTTAGCATATGGGATAAAAATTATCACTAATTTTATTATTTTAAGAAGCAAATATTAGCTTTTTTGGGAATGTGGTTGCGATTGTTTTTTAAAATATTTTTCATGCTGAAATACATCAAAATAATATATATTTTTTAAAAAATTATTTTTAAGATCAGCACATGAAAACAATCCAAAACACATAAAAAAATATTTTTTAACCAAAAATAATTAAATTTTTGAAAAACATGGTGAAAACCCAAACAAAATCTTAGCATCTACCATGCTTTGAAAAGTTTTAAGATTTTCTACATCTATATTTACATTCACAATATTATCTTTGTAATTTTTAACACATTGAATATAACATATTTCCAATCAGATATATACATAAAAAATATATTCAATAATTATAAATTAAATTTGTTTTATTTTTGCATCCCTTCTGCAAATTTAACCATTTTTATCCGTTCAAGATGAAAGATAGGTTCATGACCCTTATCATGAAATAAGGATTTTACTATAAACTAATTATGTTTTTTTATATTGAAAAAAAAAAAAACAAAATTTTACATCATTTGAAAAATAATAAGTTACTTCGTGTCATTATAGCAAAACTCAGGGCAAGCGCTGTAATTAAAAGTAAACTAACACCAGAAACGACACCGTTATAAGTTTTCAAACATTTCTCTTTAGACAATAAAAATAAAAATCGAACCTCGATGAACCTCTCGCTACTGCGACTTCTGTCGACTGAGAAGTGAGAACCCTAAACAAAACCACACTGAAATCCACCACAAGTTTCACCGGAGCCGGAGGCAGAGACCGCCGCGAAGATGTCGTCGACTCTATTAGAGGTGACTCGCGCCTCACACGAGG
>Ga0325402_1006226_pt1 | contig 11265 bp, 8 predicted proteins | sample PopdelMetagenome_22_FD_207212 | JGI IMG/M metagenome (GOLD analysis project Ga0325402, IMG submission 207212) | Populus deltoides microbial communities from Bellville, Georgia, United States - Xylem-PdKOR-R3 | ecosystem: Host-associated > Plants > Phyllosphere > Stem > Wood/Secondary xylem...
ACTAAGTACACGAACTAATTTTGTTGTTATTTTAGTAAATAGAGGAAATAACATAGTTACTAAATGGTAATAACTTGATTTGGTTCGGCAAGTTTATTTAGTGACCCACGTGATCTATAAAGTAATTTAATTAATATCACATCTAAGTCTAATAACTATAATTAAGATGTTAAATATAAATTCATGAGTTATTTTGGGCTCAATAGTCGCTTATATTGCATCTTTTCTTATAAATTATGGTGTTCAGGCCAGCTTACATATACCTCGACTAATCCTCACAGATCCTGAAGTTAACGACTAGGTAAACCTCCAATGACCATCAATATTAGCAACTTCAAGGCTCAAACTTGAAACCACATGAGGAGCAAACTTTTTAATTTCAAACTCTTTTCACTGGATCACTTATTAGATAATTAAAGAACTATATATTAACGAAGCATAAACTTAAACAACCTCTTTTTCTTTTAAAAATTTTTTAATATGAATAAAAAATAAAAAATTTATAAACAACCAAACATGCTCTTAACATCTTGTAAGAGAATCACGTGAATTTGTTGGTAACTTTTCCACTTTTCAATATGGTGGACCAATGCTTTTGAACAAAGACAAATTACAATAATTATCTTTTTTGTCCTTTTTTTATAATATCACAATAAAAATAAAATATTAAATAAAAAATATAGTTAAAAATTTAATTAAAAAACAACATTATTTATAATTTTTATATGAAATTTTATTAAATTTAAAAATTAAATAGATATTATTTTTATCATAACTATAATAATATTTATTTATTTTTAATAGATAATATTCTAAAACAAATAAATATTAGTTTCAATTTTAAATTATAAAGATAATATTTAATTTAAATAAATATTGTTACAACTATTTATCTGAATAAAAAAGATTGAAGCTCGTACAACACCTTATTTATTAAGAACCACTACTTCATTTGAGCAACATACTGCCACAATGTTAATATTATCTAAAACTTAATTTTTTATTTTAGCAAGTTAAAAAATAGAGGTGAAAGAATAAAAGATTAACTTTTAAATGAACAAGACAATTAGGGAGATTAAGATTAATGTACTGGAGTAGAGCCAACCATGGAGAGTTCTTAACATATCTATAAATTATTTGTTTTAATGATAATAATATATTAAATGTATTTAATGTATATATCAAGATATTATTGTTGTAAAAATTATTCTACATCAAATTGCAGTTTTAGACTCTTTGGAATGAAATATCACTAAAAGATTCTCAAGCTTATATTTTATATAATCAAGTCTTTAAGGAATATAATTTGGCATTACAAAATGATTTTCATCAACCTAAAATATTTTATTGTCATATTTCCATCCAAAAATATTTTTAATGCATAAATTATTCCATAATGAAAAATATCTCATGAAAAATTATTGCATCATATATTTTGGTATTTTGATACTTATTATGTGCTCTCATATATTTTATGTTAAAAATCTTATCACATTGGTTTTCACACCATTTGTTTATTATTAACTAAGATGTCAAACTTGTAATTTTAAGAAAAGTGTGCTTAATACTCCTTTTCTCTCAAAAGCTTCAATTTAGTTGTTTCTCACATCTTGAAAAATCACTTGGAAGACCAAATGTTTTTTTTTTCTTATTTTGTATTGCTAGTAATAACTAGTTTTTGAGTTTTTCCTATAAATACTCAATTGATCTCTTTCACACTCCTACTCTTTTACAATCTTACATATTTGATGCCTTGAATTTCTTTTATTCTAAAAATCTCTTATTCATCTTTGTACTTTATTATGAAGCTTTGAATCTTATATTGAATTAAATCATTTTTTCACCTTCGTGTGTTAGATTACATTTTATAAAGACTTGAGCTTAATATTTGTAATCTTTTTTTTTTAAAGTGAATATCTATTGTGAGATAAATATCATTTGTAAAAATGTAAGTGACACTTAAAACAATTTAAGTAATCTTTGGTTAAGAGTCATTTAGTGATTGGTTTAATCTTGAGTCTTTTAAAAAATTATGATTGGTTTTCATTTTTGATCCTGTAAAGATATTTTGATAGATTTGATCCTGTGCCCATAAAAAGATTGTGTAATGTTTGATTTTGAGCTCATAAAAGGATTAAATTTGAAACCCCACAATGGTAAATTTTGATGGAGAGTTTGTTTCAAAACCTATTAATGAATGAAACGACAATATGAATACATTCTATAATGCTAAGGCTATGAATACATTCTTTTTTGCTTTTAACAATATGGAGTTTACTAGGGTTAAGAATTGTAAGACAACCTTTGAGATTTGAAAACTTTTGGAAGTCACCCATAAAAAAACAAGTCAAGTTAAAGATTCTAGATTGAGTAACCTCACACCCCACTAAAGAATATGGATTTTTCAAAATGGACCTAATGAAAGTATTTATAATATATATACTAGGTTCATCATTTTTTTTTTAGTGAACTTGTTAGTTTAGGTAAAAAGATCATAAATGAGAAAATGGTTGGTAAATTTTTGAGATCTTTACCTAGAGCTTGGGAACCTAAAGTCACAACTATTAAAGAGGCTAAAAATCTTTAAACTCTTAACTTTGATGAGTTTATAGATTCATTTATTGCTCATGAAGGAAAGATTAAAAAGCTTAAGGTGGAAGATAATAATGTGAAAAGGAAATCCCTAACTTTAAAAGCTGTAAATGACAATAAGGAAAAAAATGTATATAATGGTGAAGAATATGAAGATAAAACCTTAATAACTAGAAACTTTTCCAAATATTTAAGGCTTAAGAAGTATGGTGCAAATTGAAGAAGTTTTAGAAGAGAAAAAGGTGATAAAGGAGAATGAAACAACCAAGATGTTATTATTTGCTATGAATGCAAGAAGCTGATTCATGTAAAATATAATTGCCCAAATATAAAAAAAAAGATCAAGATTTGAGGAAAAAAAGACATTAAAGGCATCAACTTGAGATGACAAAGATGATAATGCAATCTCTTTGGAAGATGATGATGATGATGTGGAATAGGAGGAATTAACAAACTTATGTCTGATGACTAATATTGACATCACCAAAGAAGAGATATACTTGATGGAAAATAACAACATTAACATTGATGAGGTAAATGATCTTGAATATCAATTTACTTTTGATGAATTGTAAGATGCTTTTGATGATCTTTATCATGAATACAAAATGTCACATAAAAAATATCTTACTTTATAATAAATTAGAAGGTATCTCAAAAGATGTTGATGTTTTACGGAAAAAAAAATGATGTTTTGTTGACTATGAATATTAACCTTAAAAGGCAAATATATTCTTTAAAAGAAGTATCTAAATTATTTATTTGCAATGAAAATTTAGTTAAGAAAAATGAGATTTTAAAAGCTCAAGTTATTGATTTAAATTTTACCTTAACTAGATTTACTAAAGGAAATGAGAACTTAAATATACTTATAGGTAATCAAAGTATTTGAGAAAAGTGGTTTGGGATATAATCCAAAGAAAAATAAAAAAAACTTTACTCAAACTTATTTGTTAAAAGCATCAACATCTTTGAACTTGTACAATTCTTATGGTAAAAATAGTTTACATGAAAAATATTGCATGCACATGAATATCTTAACTAAAATCAAACATATTTGGGTGTCAAAAAACACATTTACTAACCAAAATGGACCCATGAGATTATAGGTATCATAACCAAATTGTTGAGATTTTTCCTTGTAAGAAAATAAAGACATGATATTTAGATGATGAATATTTAAGACATATGTTGGGTGAGAATTTCAAATTCACATTCTTTAAAAAGAAGAATGTCGAACATGTGACATTTAGACATGATATCAAAGAAAAGGAAAATGTATCAATAATATTGGACATTCCCTTACTATTAAGCATGTTTTACTCGTTGATGGTTCAATGTATAAATTACCTAGCATTAGCCAATTATATGATAAAGGTAATAAATTTATCTTTGAATCCTTACATTATTTGGTAATTTGAATCCTTAATAACAAAATAATTTTCATAGGGAAAAGACTCGGAAACACTTATGTAATTAACTTAAATGATATTGATCATAATATTAAGTGTTTTAGTATTTTGGTGGAATCACTTAGTATGTGGCATAGAAGACTTAGACAAGCCATTATGAGAATAATTCAAAAGTTGTCCAAGAAAGGGCTGCTAAGAAAACTTCCACAACTTGAGTAAAAAATGAACGATTTGTAATGCTTGCCATTCTAGAAAACAAGTCAAAAGCTCTTTCAAAGCCAATGTATCAAGTCTCTATAAATCAAGCACTATAACTTCTTCATAAGGATCTATTTGGACTAATATATGTTCAAGTCTTGGCAGTAAAAGATTTGTATTTGTCATCATAAACAATTATACTAGATTTACATAAGTTCTATTTCTTACACACAAAGATGAAGCACTTGAGATCGTTTCAAAATTTTGTAAAATAATTCAAAATGAAAAAGGTTGCTTGATTTTTAAAATTAAAAGTGATCATGATGGAAAATTTGCAAATCTTGTATGGCGAAAGCCATAAATACCTTTTGCTATATTTCAATCGAGTTTTCCTTAGACTAGTTTTGTATAAAACTCCGTATGAACTTTGGTTTGAAAGAAAATCCAACATTTAATATTTTTAGGTATTTGGATTAAAATGTTTTGTTTTAAATACCAAAGATAATTTGGAAAAATTTGATGCAAAATCTGATGAAGGTATTTTTCTTGATTATTCATTTATTAGTAAAACATATAAAGTTTATGATGTGAATTAGTGAGTATCACTAAATAATCCATAAAAGGTACCAATTGAGACTATTATAAAGTCTGAAACTAAAAAGATCCAAGTGCGATTAATTGGGTTGATTATGGATATTTGGGTTAACAAGTTTCAAATATGTCAAACTAGACATTTATGTACTATTTGAGCTATATATAGAGTTACAAGTGACATTTTTCTTCTATTTTAGTGGGGATAGAAACCAAGCATCTCAAGCTTTCTATTCATAGATGGTAGGCCCAATAATTCATCTAGACAATATAAAACAACATGTTTATAAGTAGACCAAAAGTTGTTATACAAGTTTTGTAATTTGTTTTCTTATGATCTATGGACTTCTTATTTAACAAGGATTCTTTTTGTACAGGGATCGTATAGATGGAAACAATTAGAATTATTTTGGTAAGGGTTTTCATATCAACAACTTGTTTTTCCTTATGTTTTGTTGATTTTCTCATTGGCAAGGTTATCTTATCATTTAAAAATATTAGAGGCGGTTTTATGATTATATTTTCTAATGCATAGATTTATGTTGACAAACATAATTTTTTATCTAACTGTTTGATCAGGATAAAATTTTACTAAAAGATTCCAAAGGCTTTGTTTTATATACAGTTAAACTTTCATAGTACTCGGACATCAGAAAGAACTTACGATAAGCTCCATAAGCTACTATGTAGAATTTATATTAGTTTCCTCATTGATTTAAGATTCTTTTTTCTATTTTATTTATAAATATTTTAATATTTTTACAACCTTATTTAAGAAGATTTTACCCATTTTAATAGGTTTATTTAGCTTGTATTTAGTGGCGGAGCGATGATTTTTTAAATGAGGGGGCAAATTATTAACAAATATTTAATATTATGTATTATGTAGACATGCATTATATTAAGAAATCAATTTGAAATATATGTATTAACTCATATCAAATAGAATTAATTTAAAAATACTTTCAAAATAAAAAAAACTTACATTATAATTGTTCTTTTCGAGTTTTATATTTTAAAACCGCTTCATAATAACTTTATTATTAATCTCATCAAAGATATTTTTCTTAATATATATAATCAAACTGTCATTCATCTATTTTTAGTTTATGGTGGGTTCAATATTTGTGTTTTCTAAATCTTCCAAGGACTAGTGAAGTTCTTGACAACAATTTTATGTTGATATATGGTAGAGAGTAGCTAAAACCATAACTTAAAAGAATTATCATGACAAATTGATGTTGTTATTGTTGACTTATTAAACAATGAAACAAATAGAAAAGATGAAGAAAACTTACCTAAAGCATTAAGCATAAAAGGTTATTTACTTAACTAATTAATAGCTTAGGACTTGAAGAGAAACTTTGCAAAAGAAAGAGAGGCAAGAATAGTAGCTCGAAAGAAAAAAGAAAGGCTCTCAGTTAATTAATGAAAGAAAAAGAAAAAAAAATTAGTGAAATGTGCTAAACATATATATTATATATTATATTATGTTGTAGTTAACAATAACTAACTTAGGTTAATTAGTGGCCAGCAAAGAAAATTAAACATGTTAAGATATTATTAATATTTTAATATAAAAAGTATTTTAAAAAAAAGTTTAAAAGGGCAATTGTATATTTTAATATAAAAAATATGTTGGAAAAAAATTAAGGGGGCAATTGCCCCTTTTGACACCATGTGGCTCCGCCACTGCTTGTATTTAGTTTTTTTTTCACAAACTTTGATTTCAGAATAATCTATTGTGTGTGAGAGGAAATTCTATTAATTTGGTTTTTCATTGAACTACTCTCACTTATCAAATAATTAACTAAGTTTTATGGCGTTTTCTATACTTCTCATTCATGTTTCTTCATAGGTGTTAGGTAGGATTTGATTCTTTTAGTCTTGGTGCCTTAATATAGGTTATCTTTATGTTAAGCTTAATCACAAGTCTAAATTTAGCTTTTTTGGAAAGAGTCAATTGGATTGTGGGTTTTTGGATTTTTATATCTATGAGTTTCACATCATTTGGTATTAGAGTAAGGCTTTAAAATTAGGTTATATCCCCTTATCTTTTAGTTTCTATGGTATTTCATCATTATTGTCATCTAAACCTAGTTGTGGAAAAAGTTTAAAAGGAAAGATCAAACAAATCACATAAGAGGAAAAACAAGGGTTTAAGCCACAAATTAGGGTTTTTCATCAAATCTTAGATTTAGCAACTCAAATCTAAAAAATTCTTGATTCTTGGGATATCTTAGTGTTGTATGTTGATTTTAGGATTATTCAGACATATTTTATTGGGAAATTTGTGATATTTATTAAAAAGAATAATTCATAACAGGCAGTTTTGGCATCAATATTTTCTTTCTTTGTTAGTTTCAATTAAGTAAAAAAATATTTATTTGCTTAGTTTGGATTATTTGAGTATTATTTCATTTTTTTTCTTATTCTTATAATTTTTTTTCTATGTCTTTATATCATTCATATTTCACATGAATTCATTTTGTTATTCACAATTTTATATAATTTTATAGTTTTTTTTCTTTATTACTTATTGAGTCTGTATATTATTTTGAATTACACCACTAAGTAGTTAAATTTTTTTATTTATTATGAATTAGTTCCTTAAAGAACTGATTTTAGATTGAGTGGTAAAATGCGAAAGGTGAGCTTATTATAATAAAAAGCTAGAAATTTATGTGAAAGGCGAGGGGGTGACATCTATTGAGTGTAAATAAGTAAGGGTGTGCGTAATGATATACTTCTCTTGCTATTAACATGATTTTTATATCTTGATAATGTCAACTAAAAATGGATCATCACCGCCAAAGAATATGAATAATCCAAAATGAAGTTATTTGTCTATGCAATAACAAATGGAGATGATAAACATGAAGTTTGAAAAGGTTATAAATGTGATGACTAGATTGAGAACTGAAATAATTAGCCTCAAGATGGGCCAACCCATAGAGGTCTCGATGGTAGAATCCATGTGAGATGAGCTATTTCATATACAAATGAATTTGTAGCTATAAATACAGATAAGGAGACTACGGATTTTGATTATGAACATGGAGTTAGATTTTGGTAGCATAGGACCCGCAAACATGGAGGAGTTTGACCATATGATTATTTTAACCATAAAAGAGCAGATAAAAAAGATGGTTTTTGTGATGGTTTGGATATAACTTTAGGGAGTGTTAAGATGAAGATTCCGACTTGTCAGGGTATAAACAATCTTAAAGCTTATTTGAAATGGAAGAAGAAAATAAAGTTTATTTTTTTTTATTATTATCACCATTATTCCAAGAGAAGAAGGTAAAACTGATGTTGTTGAGTTTATTAATTATGCTATTATTTGGTGAGATCAAATTATTTTAGGTAGAAAAAGAAATGAAGAGAAACTTGTAAAAACTTGGGAAGGAATGAAAGCAATCATGAGAAAGAGATTTGTTCTTAGATATTATTATAGAAAATTGTTTTAGAGATTGCAGATTTTAACTCAAGGGTTTAAGATTCTGGAGGATTATAATAAAGATATGAAAATTACTATGATTAGATCTAATATTATAAAGAATAAGAGGCTACAATGGGAAGGTTTTTGAATGGTTTGAATAGAGAGATATCTATTATCATAGAACTATAACATTATATTGAGTTGATGATATGATTCATATAACTATCAAGGTAAAAAGACCGTTGAAAAGAAATGGAATACACGTTAAAGAGATAACTTGAGTTTTTTTTCTAGCTTGGATGCCAAAGTATAAGACAGAAGGGGACTGCCCTATCAAAGACAAATACAATGGAAAGTAAAGTTGAACCACCAAAAGCTATAAAAAAGTATTCAACCACTGTTATCCAAGGTAAAACTGAAATTTAAATTAATCATAACCATAATATTACATGTTTTAGGCGCTTGGAAAATAGGCATATAGCTTTATAATATCTAAACATAAAAGTTATTGTTATAAAAGAACATGTGGAGATTAAATATGAAAATGACAAATTCGAAGACAATGATATGCCAATATGTAAGGATTGTAGTGATGTAAAGTATTTGGTTGATGGAAATGTTTTGGTGATGATATAAAGTAACAAATAGAGAACATCATCCATACTAGATGCCACATAAGTCACAAGGTATGTAGTATGATTATTGATAGTGAGAGTTATATTAATGTTGCTAGTGTTATACTTGTTAGAAAATAGAATATTAATACACATGAAAGGTCTTATAAACTTTAATGGTTGACTGAATGTGGTGAAATAAGAGTTATTAAATAGGTTTTGATTGCCTTTTTTGGTTGGAAAATATAAAGTTGAAGTTTTGTGATATGTGGTTTCTATGCATACTATTCATCTATTATTGAGGCGTCTTTGGTAATTTGATAGGAAAACTAAGCATGATGAGTTTAAAAACATATATTCTTTTAAAAAAAATGAAAAAACTTTCATACTTGTATCATTATCACTTAAACAGATTTATGAAGACCAATTGAAGTTAGAAAGGAAAGATGAAACCTAAAGTAAAGAACAACTATGTGAGGATGTAAGAAAGAATGAATATAATGGAAGCATTGGGAGAATAATTTTGCCAAAGTAGAGAAGAATAGATTTTTGGCGAGAGAAAACAGAAGAAAAGAGGGGTGAGAAAGAAGAGAGTGTGGAAAAAATAAAGAAACAAATTAGTTTTTATGCTAAAGAAATTAAATTAAGAATGCTTATTTTTCTAACATGTCTATGATTTTACTTGTGTACAAAAATACAAATTTTAACACTTGTGAACTTGATCTTTGTATTCCTAGTGTTTGTGTTTCTTTGTTTTAGGATTATGAGGATTTATTGCCTATAAATGATGTTTCTATTATCGATTTAATGACGAATCATTTTGAGAAGAGGAAAAATGACGCGAATCAATGAGCATTACTAAAAGATATATTAGAGGTACCAATTAGGCCTATTACAAGGTCGGAAACTAAGAGGATTCAAGAGGAATTGATTGGGCTAATTATGGATATTTAGGTTAACAAGTTGCTAATATGACAAACCAAACATTTGTGTTCTGTTTTTCCCATATCTAGAGCTACATATAAAGTTTTGCCACAATTCTAATTGGGATGGAAACTAGACATCTTAATCTTTTCATTCATATATGGTAGGCCTAATAATTTATCCTTACAAGAGAGAACGATGTGTTTGAAGTTAGGCTAGAAGTTATTGTACGAGTTTTGCTATTTGTTTCTCTATGATTTATGGACTTCTTATTTAGGCCCCGTTTGTTTGTTGGAAAGTAGTTTCCTTTTGGAAAGTGAATTCCAGGAAAGTGAATTATTTTATAATATTTGGTAGTGTAATGAAAAATAAGTTGGAAAACATTTTTCAATGTTTGGTTATGTCATGGAAAATGAGCTGGAAAATAACTTATTAATGTTTTATTTTTTTCAAGTTTATTAAAATAATGAGAAACAAATCTTACAAATTAAAAAGTTGAATGAGAATGAAATTGGAAAAAATATAATTTCATAAATTATCTCAAATAAAATATATAATAATCAAAATAATAGAGATCAAATCTAAAAAATAAAAAAAATTGAAAGATGAAGAAATTAAAAAAAATAATAATTAACATTTCATAAATTATTTCAAATAAAATAAGTAACAATCAAAAGAATAAGGACCAAATTTGATAGATAAAAAATTTCAATTAAAAAATAATAATGGAAAAGCAAATAACAATTATAAAATTAAGGACCAAAGTTAGTATAAAAATTACATTCTAAGGGATGAAATTGAAAACAAATATTCAAAATAAAATATATATAGCAATACCCATCAAATGTCTTAAATTTGTTTTTTATTTCTAAAATGACACTTGCGATATCCAAGTCTTTAATGTTAAAATTTATTAGTTAATATTGCTTAATCATATAATTATTGCTATCTAAAACTAGAATGTTATCAATATAAAGACACACAAGGACATAACACTTCTCAATATAATAAGACTAGAACAATACCAATCTATTAAATATCATATAAATTTTTATTTCTAGAATGATATATCTGATACTTAAGTTTTTCATGTTAAAATTATTAATTAATATTTTCTTAGTAGATTTAATCATATAATTATTGCTCTTTAAAATTAGTATGTCATCCAAATAGTATTTAACTTTAAAGACCAATTTCAGAATATAATTGTGTTATAACAAACATGAAAACATTAAACATATGAACCATTCAAAAGTTTTCTTTTTTTATTTTTCATTTATCATGTATAGAGCAAAGGTATTAAAAGACATGTATATTCCTCTCAAGCATCTCTAAAGATATTGATGTGACTTTTCAATGCTTGTTTTACATGTTCTAAAAGAAATGCTAAACAAAATGCCAAAATACCATTTTTCTTACAAAAATATTATTTATTACAATATTTTTTTAGTAGTTCCTTTTTCTTTTTTTTTAAATCTATGTTTTTTTCTCT